>OFHA01000927.1_pt1 | contig 23054 bp, 16 predicted proteins | sample 1521891 | NCBI WGS metagenome assembly OFHA01 (sample SAMEA3504089, study PRJEB24116) | mouse gut metagenome | biome: mouse gut; feature: mouse-associated habitat; material: faeces | place: Denmark | collected 2011
CGCGCAGGGATAACCGCACCATGCTGAATGCAGTGGTCTGGATTGCCCGCAGCGGTGCCCCGTGGCGGGACCTTCCTGAGCGCTACGGTCCGTGGGAGAGTGCATACAGCCGTTTCCGCAGATGGATTGATGACGGCATTCTTGACAATATTTTCCGCCTGCTCAGCATGGATGCAGAACTGCGGGAAATATCGGTTGACGCCTCTATTGTCCGGGCCCACCAGCACAGTGCCGGTGCCCGGAAAGACGGTCCCCCCTGCTGAAATTGGGCACAGCCGTGGCGGTGCCAGTACAAAAATCCACGCAGCCGTGGATGCATACGGCTATCCCGTCTACATGATGATCAGTGAAGGACAGCGCAATGACATCAACTTTGCAGTCCCCGTCCTTGAACATGTAAACATTGAAAACAGCAGCGTACTTGCTGACCGGGGGTATGACAGCAATGAGCTGATTGATTATATATATGGCCGCAGCGGCGATCCGACAATTCCTTCCAGAAAGGGTGCAAAATACCAGCGCCGCTGTGACTGGTGGCTTTATAAAGAACGCCATCTGGTGGAGAAATATTTTCTAAAGCTTAAAGCTTTTCGGAGGATTGCCACCAGATATGACAAGCTGCCGTTTACTTTTCTCGGCTTTATCTGCCTTGCATCCATACTTATTTGGTTAAAATAAACAACCTTTCCGATTTTTCAAACACGCTCTAGTACATTAATCACAAAACAGCTCATAAGTAGGCGCAGAGTATTTTTTCGAGAATTTACATCACAAATCCGCAGCGTAGTGGTGCCTGCGTTAAGGATATGTGTTATCGGAAATTTTCCTGCCGCATGGCTTCTAAATATCTGCACTTTGTATGTTTCCGACCACATCTTACCTGTACAGTTAGATCTGCCACAGATGATAAAAAGGCTGCCGCACGAAAAATAAACAATAAATAAACTGTTTCCAGTCGAAATCTACTTCACATTGTTTTATTTTTCTTAATGCGTCAGCCCTTATACTTATCTCTTATCTGTTATCTTAAAAACTGTCTATCATCTGCAGCAACTTGTGGAGCTTCTGTATACCGCATATCACAAATCTACATCTCTGAAAAAAGCTCCTTCACCCTTGGATAAATCTTTCGGAATGTCTGATATCTTTCCTCATACAGCCCTGCCAGCCGCTCGTCCGGCTCCACGGTATCCGTCACTTTTACGACTGCCTCTGCCGCTTTGGCCACATCGGCATATTCCCCGTTTGCAACTGCCGCCAGCATAGCCCCGCCAAGTGCCGGGCCTTCCTCAATGGCAAGCGTATCTACTTTGATATGAAAAATATTTGCAATCATCTTTTTCCACAGCGGGCTTTTTGCCCCGCCGCCACAGATTTTCGCTCGTTCAATCCGGATTCCCAAAAGCCCTGCCACCTCAAAGGAATCACGCAGCGCAAATGCCACGCCTTCCAGCACAGCCTGTGTCATGTCTGCGCGTGTCGTGTCCATCGTCATGCCTGTAAATGTCCCGCGCGCTTTCGGGTCATTGTGCGGGGAACGCTCGCCCATCAAATACGGCAGGAAATAAACATGGTTTTCGCCGAGCTTTGTAATGCCCTCCTGCTCTTTTGCAAATTCCTTTGTGTCCAAAATGTCTTCCATCCACCACTTGTTGCAGGAAGCCGCACTGAGCATGCAGCCCATCAGATGATAATGCCCGTCTGCATGTGCAAATGCATGAAGCGCATTATGGCTGTCCACAGCAAATTTTTCACTGGCAATAAAAATGGTTCCGCTCGTGCCAAGGGAAATATTGCAGCTGCCATCCCCCACCGTGCCGGTACCGACAGCCGCGGCGGCATTGTCGCCTGCTCCGGCCGCAACAATCACGCCCTGCGGCAGTCCGAGCTCCTGTGCCGTCTGCGGCAGCAGGGTTCCGACCTTTTCATAGCTTTCATAAATATGTGCCAGCTGGCTTTCGCGGATGCCGCATATTTCCATCATCTCTTTTGACCAGCACTTGTTTTTCACATCCATCAGCAGCATGCCGGAAGCATCCGAAACGTCGGTGCAGTGCACGCCTGTCATTTTATATGCGATATAATCCTTTGGCAGCATGATTTTTGCAATCCGCGCAAACAATTCTGGCTCATGCTTTTTCATCCACAGGATTTTCGGAGCCGTAAATCCGGCAAACGCGATATTTGCCGTATACTGCGAAAGCTTTTCCCTGCCGACCGTTTCATTTAAGTATTCCGTTTCTTCCACCGTGCGCCCGTCATTCCACAAAATCGCCGGACGGATGACCTCATCCCTGTCATCAAGTGCCACAAGCCCGTGCATCTGCCCGCCAAAGCTGATACCAGCCACCTGGCTTTTATCCGCATCCCGGACAAGCTCGCGGATGCCTTCCACGCATGCCTGCCACCAGTCTGACGGATTCTGCTCCGACCAGCCCGGATTTGGAAAGCTGAGCGGGTACTCTTTGGAAACAATATTTTCAATCGTGCCGTCTGCCTGCATCAGCAGCAGCTTTACGGCCGATGTGCCCAAATCTACACCTATATATAACATATCTTCTCCCTGTATTTCTGTATTTCAAAACGCCATATACGCTTCACCCTGCAGATTTTTCATCTGCCAGGCCATCCCAGGACCGCACAGCTTACGCATATGGATTCTCTGTCCGGTAAAGCATTCCTACCGGCTGGTTAAACCCGATTTCTTCCGGTGCGACACCGATTAATTTAAATACCTCATAAAGGCTCTTTCCAAAATGGCCGAACGCCACCGCGCCATGATGCGGATAATTGCCCTCGATTAACACATGGCGGTAAAATCTGCCCATCTGCGGAATTGCAAATACCCCGATGCCGCCAAATGATTTCGTTGCCACCGGAAGCACCTCGCCCTGTGCCACATACGCGCGCAGCTTTGCATCTGCCGTGCTCTGCAGGCGGAAAAATGTAATATCGCCTGGAATAATGTCGCCTTCGAGCGTTCCCTGCGTCACTTCCTCTGGAAGCGTGCGGGCCATAATCATCTGGTATTTCATGGAGCATGCAGAAAGCTTGCTGGAACAGGTATTGCCGCAGTGGAATCCCATAAACGTATCTTTCTGTGTATAGTTAAATTTACCCTCAATGCTTTCTTTATACATATCCGCCGGAACTGTATTGTTGATATCCAGAAGCGTCACCGCATCTTCGCTGACACAGGTGCCGATAAATTCGCTCAGCGCGCCGTAAATATCTACTTCACACGATACCGGAATGCCCCTGCCTGTCAGGCGGCTGTTTACATAACATGGCACAAATCCAAACTGCGTCTGGAATGCCGGCCAGCATTTTCCGGCGATGCAGACATATTCACGGTACCCTTTGTGTTCCTCAATCCAGTCAAGCAGGGTCAGCTCATACTGCGCCAGCTTTGGCAGGATTTCCGGCTTCTGGTTGCCGGCACCAAGCTCTTTTTCCATATCTGCCACCACTTCCGCAATCCGGGCATCATCCTTGTGCTTATGGAAAGCTTCGAATAAATCCAGCTCTGAGTTTTCCTCAATTTCCACGCCCAGGTTATACAGCTGCCTGATTGGCGCATTGCAGGCAAGGAAATTGTTCGGGCGCGGGCCAAAGCTGATAATTTTCAGGCTGCTTAAGCCTGCCACAGCCCGTGCCACCGGAATGAATTCGTGAATCATATCCGCACATTCTTCTGCCGTTCCAACCGGATATTCCGGGATATATGCATGGACGTTGCGCAGCTTTAAGTTGTAGCTTGCATTCAGCATGCCGCAGTATGCATCCCCGCGCCCGCCAATCAGGCTGTCGCCGGATTCTTCCGCAGCTGCCACAAACATTTTCGGCCCTGCAAAGTGCTTTGCCAGCAGCGTTTCCGAAATTTCCGGGCCAAAGTTGCCAAGGTACACAACCAGCGCGTTGCATCCTGCCTTCTGTACATCTTCCAGTGCCTTCTGCATATGGATTTCGCTTTCCACAATGCAGACCGGGCATTCATAAATATCTGCCTCATCATATTTTGCGCGGTATGCTTCCACCAGTGCCCTGCGCCTGTTAACCGACAGGCTTTCCGGGAAACAGTCACGGCTGACTGCCACAATGCCGGCCTTTATTTTTGGAATATTCTGAAACATAAAACTCCTCCTTTGCTTTGCGTAAGGTTTGTCGTCGATATCCTGATTATAAGGAATCCGGCACGGCCTGCGCCACCGAAAACTTGTCAGGATTATAGCAATTTTTTGTCATTGCCGCAGTCCTTTCCCAAAAGAACCGGCTCTATCGAACAGGTGTATGGCTTATTTGGATTGATTTTATCATAATTCACGCCCACAAGCACTGCCTGTTTGTACAGGCAATCAGTTCGGTTTTGTCCACATAAATCTCTGAACGGACTGCTTTTCGAAAACTGTCATTTCCTGGATTTACATAAATTCCCATACACTGTCATTCCCTTCCTAATCTATAATATAAAAAAGTGCTGCCGCATTAAGAAAAATAATACAGGATATAGTTTATTTGAATCATTCTTTTATACTATATCCTGTATATGTTTTGCTTAATGCGACAGCCCCTTCTTTTCTTTCACCCGCATCCGCTTTTTCAGCCAGTCGGCCCGGGCGGAGCCTTCCGTTTTTTCCGATACGCGGCCGGAGCCATTCCATAGCGCCTGCGAAAGGCCTTCGAGAAGCTGCGCCCGTCAGGAAATCCGCATTCCAGCGCAATCTCACCGACAGCCATTTCCGTATTCATCAGCAGCCGGTACCCGGCCTGCGTGCGAAGCTCCAGCACATATGCCTTATAATGAATGCCGGCATATTTTTGAAACATTCTGGACAAATATGCCGGGGAATATCCGAATATCCGCGCAATTCCTTCCAGTGTCAGGTCTTCCCGGTAGTTCACCTGAATATAATTTGTAATATGTGAAAGCCTGTCCAGATACCGGTGCTGTTTTATGCGTTCTTCATCTGCTTCCTGTATTCTGAATTCCGTAACAAGCAGATACATCAGCTCATAAAAGCTGCCCAGCACCGCAAACAGGTACCCGGGCTGTTTCTGTACATATGCCTTATGCATCTGCACAATCAGGCTGGCTGCCCTTAACTCCCGGCTGCCCTGCGCGCAGCCCTTCCCGGGCTCCCATAAGAACTGGCGGAATGCCAGGCTGTCTGCATCAGGCAGGTATTTCTCAAACAGCCCTCTTGGAATCTGCAGGACAAGCGTATTATTCGCATCGGGACTGTCAATGCTGTGAACCTCATTGGAATTGACCAGCAAAAGCCGCCCCGGCTCCATCCGGTAACGCTGCGTATTAATATAGAAATCAAGGCTGCCTTCCAGCACAAGGAAAATCTCCACCGAACGGTGCCAGTGCCTGGACACCTGATAGCTGCCGTCTTTTCCTTCAAATACAAACAGCTTAAACGGCAGGTCCTCATCCGGCAGCACAAGTTCATGCCTGAAATCCATCACCGGTTCCCCCGCTTTCCAAAGACCCTTTCACGCTGCCTGTGCCGGTCAGCCTGCCACTGCCATGACTCCCTGCGTATGCATCCGTTTGCGTTTACCGCTTTTGTCAATATAATTAATGTAATATGGATAAAGCTCTACTTCCACGATTTCCCCCGGCTGTGCTCCGTCTGCCTTCTCTGCCCGGACACATTCCATATCCCTGTAATTTTCTTCCTTGAAGATATTTCCTGCCTGAATGTCATCCCGGCTGTAGAATCCGGCACTTTCCAGATACCGGTTTACTGCTTCCAGCAGCTTTTCCTCAAACCCGGCACTCCCTGCCCGCAGCCTGCGGGAAACTGCTTCCAGCATTTTATCTATCAAATCCTTCTGCATCACCCCGAGAAATGCCCGCAGCGCGTCTTCCAGTTCAGCACCTGCCGCAAACTGCCTTGCCGTAATGCGGATATTCCGCTGATAATGGTCATACATTTTTTTATACGGGTCATGGTCCGGCACCTTTTCAAAAAAGCGGTCCAGCACAGATGTATTCGTAAATTTCATAATCATCACCTGTACATTTCCTGCCGTAACCGTAAATTTCTCCTTGTTGGCAGAAATCATAAACGGGCTGTCTGTACCGGTTTCATCCTTTTTAATCATATCTTCCAGCGCGCGGTCTTTAAACCTTCCGAGCAGGTCGCCGATTTTGTCATTTGCCTGCACAAGCTTTTTGGACAAACCAAACGTCTTTCTTTTTTCATTCTGGTAATTCTGGTCAGCCTGCGCCAGCGCGCTGTTTGTGCGTTCCAGTTCTTCCTGAAGCGCCTGTACCTGCTTTTCGTATTCTGCGTTCTTTTTTTCCAGCAGGTCAATCCGGCCCAGCAGCTCGTTGACATCCGGCTCATCCGGGTCTTTGGCGTTCTGCGCTTCTATCAGGTTATACACTTCCCGGATTCTGGAAGCCAGCTTCTGGTTACGCTGCGTAAACTCCTCATTCTGTTTTTCGAGTGCCTGTTCAAAAATCTTTTCAATTTCGTGGCTTCTGGCCGCTGCATCGGTTTCCATCCGGCTTATCTGTCCGACAATCGCATCGCATTTTTCAAACACACTGTCACACTGCCCGGACACTTTTGTAATGACCTCTTTGTTTTCTTTCAGCTCCTGATAAGAATCACTCAGGTTGTTGTCCAAAACCTCCTGCGTTTCCAGTGTCTGCTGCACCTTCAGCGCTATTTCGCGTATGGTCTTTTCACTTTTATCGGTCTTCTTATTATAATTATCTACCAGCAGCCTCAGCAGCCCGTTGCATTCATCAGATAATACATACTTCAGGTTTTTCCACAAACCCATGTTATCTACCTCGCTTTCGTCCGTACAATTCCCACTGTCACATGAAACTGTGTTCATTATAAAGGACTATTCGGGCAAAATCAATATTTTTCATGCAAATTTGACGGGGTTCCGTAACAGTTCAGCCTTTGGCTAAACTGTTACGGAATCCAGCCCATGGAAATTCGCTTCGCGAAGGGCTGGATTCACTCTTGGCAGCATTTATGTATTCTTACGGACTTTGCAGCACGTGCAAAGTCCTGTATGAACAGTAACCCACAGGCTTTTCTGCCCGAAACCCGCGGGCAGCCTGATTTGGTTTTTTCTATTTTTTTACATAAACTGACACGGTGTCTGCTGTGCATTTATCTGCCCAAGCAGCGCATCAATTTCTTCCCGCTGCGCCAGCCATGACGTAAATGCCGTCGCACTTCCGGCTGCCGTCCCAAGCTTTAACGCATATTCATAGCTGCCGCTTTGCAAAAATCCGGCCAGAAAACCAGCCACCATCGAATCGCCCGCTCCTACGGAATTTACAACCGTTCCCTGCGGCGGAAGCATTTTCCAGGTTTCCCCGTTTTCTGCTGCAAGAATGGCCCCGTCTCCTGCCATAGACACCAGCACATTGGCGGCTCCCATTTCCTGCAGTTTTTTTGCATATTCCAGTATCTGCCCATCTGTATGAAGCACCGTGCCAAACATCTCCCCAAGCTCATGGTTATTCGGCTTTACGAGAAACGGGCGGTATTTCAGCACTCGCAGCAGCAGTTCTTTTTCTGCATCCACGCAGATGCGCACGCCTTTTGCATCCAGCCGTTTCATAATAAGCTCATACATATCGCCCGGCAGCGTATTTGGAATACTGCCAGACAAGACGAGCACATCCCCGCTTTCCATCGCTTCCAGCTTTTCATAGAGCATCCCGATTTTTTCCTCTGGAATCGCCGGGCCCTGTCCGTTAATTTCAAATTCTTCCCGGGATTTTACTTTTACATTGATACGGGTCATGCCCTCATCCAGCGGGATAAAGTCCGTATCACAGCCGTACTGCCCAAGCATCTGCTCCATGGCCGTTCCGGTAAATCCTGCCCGGAATCCAAGCGCACGGCTTTTCAGTCCCAGCCTGGAAAGCAGGACTGCCACATTATTTCCTTTGCCGCCTGCATATACATGTTCCGAAGAAACACGGTTTACTGCATTCTGTTTAAAATCCCCCACCTGTACCACATAGTCCAGGGAAGGATTAAATGTCACGGTATAAATCATCTGCAATTCCTCCCAGTCATCCTGCATGATTTTATTCAAACGGATATGCCATTCCCCACTGGCTGCGCACGGCAGTCAGTATCTGCATGACATCCCGCACCAGCTGCAGGTTTTCTGCGCCGTTTTTGCTGCGCACATATTCCTGCATATCCTGCACTTCGTACTGCAGTGCCAGCGCAGACTCCCCTGCCTCAATGATTTCGGTATGCCCGTCCTGCGTAAAGGTAACCGATGCTTTCTGCGCCCTTGGATAGTCATTGATTTCGATAAACCCTTTTTCTCCGGCAATCACGCCGCGCTTTGGCTGCTTTGCACGCATGGTAAGCGCCATAACCGCCATTTCCCCATCCGGGTTTTTTAATAAAATGCCGCTGGTCTCATCCACGCCTGTTTCAAAATAATTCGCTGTCGTAAGGACAGCATCCGGCCTGCTTTTCATAAAAAACCTGGCAAAGGACACCGCGTAAACACCGATATCCAGCAGTGCCCCGCCCGCCAGCTCTTTGGAAAAGAACCGGTTCGTTACATCGTATTCCTTGCAGCTGCCAAAATTCACCTGAATCATTTTGACCTCTCCGATTACGCCGCCTGCAATCATCTGTTTCAGCTTCTTATACAGCGGCATATGCAAAAGCGTCGTCCCGTCACAGATAACCAGTCCTTTTTCCTGTGCCAGCAAAACGCATTCCTCCAGCTGCCGGCTGTTTACGGTAATTGACTTCTCGCAGAAGACATGCTTTCCTGCCTGCAGCGACTGCATCATCCACTCGTAATGCGAGTTATGCGGCGTTGCTATATACACGATATCTATCTGTTTATCTGCCAGCAGCTCACCGGCAGATGCATATGCCTTTTCCACGCCCAGCTCCTGTGCAAAGGCTTCTGCTTTTGTGCGGCTTGTGCCGCATACAGCATAAATTTCCCCGTTCACTGCCTTTAAAGCCTGCGCCATTTCATGCGCAATCAGGCCCGTTCCGAGGATTCCCCAGTTTAATTTTTCCATCCGCAATACCTGTCCCTTTCCTGTGATGCTATGTCCGGTTTTCCCCTGCGCTTCTGTTTACCGGAATTTTAACCGGCCTGTTTTCCCTGCACGACCCGGATTCCGTTTTCCCCTGCAATCACGGCCTTTGACGCAATCCCGCAAAACAGGGAATGTCCCGCCACGCCCGGCATCTGGTCGAGCTGCCGGGCCAGCTCTTTTATGCCTGTGCTGCTTTGCAGATTCATCCTGGCATCCATGCCAGCTGTCCTGTCCGCAGCAGCTTTGTTTTCCACTCTGCCGGTCCCGTCTGCACGATGGAATTGTGCATCCAGCAGATAATTTCCGTCATCGCTGGCCAGCCGCCCTGCCTTGCCGTCCGAACTGCGCCAGGTTACATCAGCCCCCATTTCCCGTAAACGTCTTTCCACAAAAGCCGCTGCCGGGCACAGCACTTCAACTGCTATCGGATAAGCAAACTGCAGCCGCTCCTTCCATTTGCTTTCATCTGCCAGCAGAATATATTCTTTTGCCATAGATGCAGCAATTTTCTCCCGCGTATGGATTCCGCCGCAGCTTTTGAGCGCATTCAGCTGTGCATCCAGCTCGTCGCATCCGTCAAAAGCCATATCCAAAGCATCTGTCCATTCCAGCGGCTGCACCGGGATATGGTGGCGGACGCACAGCTCCATCGTGTCCCGTGACGGCGTAACCGCCTGGATTTTCCTGCCCTGTGTTTCTATCTCATTTATCAAAAGCGCCACCGTCGAGCCGCCGCCCAGCCCGACCGTCATGCCGTCCTTTATCATTTCCAGCGCTTTACGCGCACATTTCAGTTTCATGCAGCGCTCCTTTCTTTTCATATCCCAGTCAGGATGCTTCCCCATCCTTCAGCGGTTTTTTCAGTACCGCCAGAATCAGGCAGCCTGCCGCCGAACCAGCCAGAATGGCCAGTACATACAGAACCGGGTTTCCAATGGTCGGCAGTACAAAAATGCCGCCGTGCGGTGCCCGCAGCGTGCATCCAAACAGCATGGACAGCCCGCCCGCTGCCGCCGAGCCTATGATGCAGGACGGAAGGACGCGTATCGGATCATTTGCTGCAAACGGAATCGCTCCTTCGGAAATAAAGGACAGTCCCAGCAGGTAATTGACCATGCCCGACTCCCGTTCCTTTTGTGTAAAACGGTTTTTAAAAAATGTCGTGCACAGTGCGATAACAAGCGGCGGAACCATTCCCCCGGCCATAACAGCCGCCATAATTTCAAAATTGCCTTCCGCAAGCTGGGAGGTCCCGAACACATACGCGGTCTTATTTACCGGGCCGCCCATGTCTACGGACTCCATCCCGGCTACAACGATGCCAAGCAGCACCTTGCTTGTTCCGTTCATGCTGTTTAATGCTCCTGTCAGTGCATCATTGATAATTCCCATCAGCGGATTTATCAGCGTAGTAATAACCGAACCGGCCAGAATGCCGACCACCGGATAAATAATCATCGGACGGATACTGTTTAACGACTGCGGCAGCCTGGATGTCAGCTTTTTCAGCCCGATTACAAGATACCCGGCTGCAAATCCTGCGAACAGCGCGCCCAGAAATCCCGCATTGACTTCCCCGCCTGCCGGATTCCCAAACGTCGAACCGCTTTTTGCAATCAGGCCGGCAACAAATCCGACTGCAAGTCCCGGCCTGTCTGCAATGCTCATGGCAATATAACCGGACAATACCGGAAGCATCATGCCAAAGGAAAATTCGCCAATTGTTTTCAGATACGCCGCAAGCGGGGTATTTTTACCAAAATTTGCCGGGTCGATGCTGTAATCGTCAAACAGGAATGCAAGTGCAATTAAAATTCCGCCGCCGATGACAAACGGAAGCATATGCGAAACGCCATTCATCAGGTTTTTATAAATCTGGCGCCCGATGCCTTCGGATTCTGCATCATCCGCCTGTGCCTGCGCGCCGCCCGTATGATGATACACCGGCACGGAACCGCTGACCGCCTGCTGAATCAGTTCTTCTGCTTTATGTATGCCGTCGGCAACCTTTGTAATCAGAACCGGCTTTCCGTCAAACCTTGCAAGGTCAACTTTTTTGTCAGCCGCGATAATAATGCATTCTGCCTGCTGTACATCCTCTGCCGTCAGCACGTTTTTAGCGCCGTCTGCCCCCTGGGTCTCCACCTTGACCGGGATTCCCATCTGCTTTCCTTTCATGTCCAGGCTCTCTGCCGCCATAAAGGTGTGCGCAATGCCGGTCGGGCAGGCCGTAATGGCAAGCACGCGATAGCCTTCCCGCGGCTGCTCCTGTGCTTTTTTCTCATTTTTCCCGTCCAGCTCATCTTCCTTCTTATCAATCATCCCGATAAACTGTTCCGGTGTTTCCGCTTTGACAAGCGCTTCCTTAAATTCCGTGTCCATCAGGATTGTGGACAGCTTTGCCAGCGCTTCCAGATGCACGTTTGCTCCGGTTTCCGGCGCTGCAATCATAAAAATCAAATCTGCCGGCTCGTCATCCAGCGACTCATAATCCACGCCGTCTTTCACGACCATCGCCGCCAGTCCCGCATGCTTTACTGCCGCGCATTTTGAATGCGGTATTGCAATTCCTTCCCCGATTCCGGTCGTTCCTTCTTCTTCGCGTGCAAGCACGCCCTTTTTGTATGCTTCCCTGTCATACAGGTTTCCTGATTCTTCCATCAGGTGCGTCATGTAGTCAATTGCCTCTGCTTTGGAACCAACACTGGCATTGACATCAATTGCCCTGATATCCAGCAGTTCACTGATTCTCATTCTGGTCTCCTCCTAATCCATGTTTTTGCTGCCGGCTGTGCGCATCCTGCCGGTAACATGCAGCTGTGAAATTTGTTTTTGTTCCAGTATCTATCGCGATATTAATTTTTATATGTTTAGTATATCACGTAAATTATTATTGTCAATTTCTTTTTGACGAAAATAATTTTTTCCACAGATTATACAAATACAGCAGCTGATACCGAACAAAAGAGGCTCGTTTTCCAGCATTTTGCACAGACGCTCTTTGAAAATGGAACCGTCCAGAGCGCATAACAGGCTTGCTGCAGCTTGTGTGCACTTCCATGCAATACCAGTACACCCCTGCACCCGGCCTGAATTTTTCATGCCCTGCCTAAGGCAGGTCTATGTAAAAATTTTTCATAAGAATCTCTGTTTTTTCGTTTGGCAATAATTTTTTTCTCATTTCGGATTACAGCTTTTCATCTGCAATCAGGCTCTCACAATAGCTTGTCCGGTCGTAGCTGCGCTCCTGCCCGACGGTCAGAAACAGATACAGCACTTCAATCACGGTCATTGCCGATACCCTGGAAAAACAGATTTCGTTTAAAAACAGCTTTTCCCGCGTTGCTGTCTGGATATGGTAATCCACAATGCTGCCGACCGAAGAATTCGGGTTATTGGTAATGCCGACGGTCACGACTCCGTTTTTCTTTGCTTCCTGCACCATTTTCACGACCTGGCGCGATTCCCCGGAATTGGAAATAGCTATCATAACATCATCCCTTCCCAGGGACAGCGAAAACGCCAGCTGCGTTTCCCATATCGTTCCTGCCACAGCCTTTATCCCGATTTCATTAAATTTGAACGAGCCGTCCAGCGCTGCCGGTATGGTATTTCCGACTGCCACAAACTGCACAATCCTTGCAGACTTGATGTAATCCAGTATCGTATTCAGCTGCTTTTCGTCCATCAGGGAAAAGGTCTGGCGAAGCTCGTCTATTTTATTCGCCAGGATATTCTGCAGGGACTGCCCGATATCGGCTCTTGAAATATGATTGGAAACAGGCACTTCCAGCCCGCTTTCCACAATCTCCTTCGCAAGCCTGATTTTCATCTGATGAAATCCTTCCACATCGCATTTATGGCAGAACCTCGTAACCGTGGCCACACTCGTGCCACAGGCCTGGGCCAGCTCGCCGATGGTCATATTGACAACTTCCTTATGATTCTGTATCAGATAATTTGCTATCTTTTTTTCCTGTTCAAAAAAACTGTCGTATAAAATATGTATGGTGTCCATGACAGACTTCTGCTTTTCCATGCTTCTCCTCCTGTACGAAAATGATTTTCATGCCTTTTTCATTTTATCTTAGCGGATTGTGCAAATTTGTCAAGGCCGGGAAAACTTCCGGCCTGCTCCGTCCAGGCAAAAGCATGGGGGCTGCCGCAAAAACAATGTCTGTTTCATGCGGCAGCCCCCATCCAGCTTTCATTATTTTTAATTTTTATTATTTTCCACCTGCTTTTACAACCGGAATCCATACCTCATACTTTGCGTTCTGCGGGTCTGCATTCAGGTATACTTCAATATCCGGCGCATTTGCATACTCATACCCGGACGCCGGCAGCCACTCCGTGACAATGCGCCGTTCCAGCTCCTGCAGGGACGCGTTTGTGCCCGAACCGGGAAATACCGCCCAAGTAGCGGCAGGCACTTCATAGGCTTCAAAGCCTTCACATTCCCTGGATGCAGAAACTGCTATAAAATATTTCCATTCTTCCTGGTCGCCGCATGCGCTGACGCCTAACAGGCCCATCGGCTGTGATTCCATCAGCCCGGCCAGCTTGCGTATGGTACCATCCGATGCGGCTTTTTCCCACATCGCCGGAACTGCCATAAAGTTGTCCTCTATGTTTTTGCTAAGCGGCATGGACACTCCTAAAATGCGGAATGCCTCTTTTGTTTCAATCCGATACTCCATTGCCTGAGCTCCTTTCACTGTTATCTGAAAGGCAATCGGAGAATACGATTTGACAGATACCCCTTCTTTTCCTGCCACAGACGGTGCGATTCCATGAACGGACTGAAATGCACGGTTAAATGCCGTCGGCGACTGATACCCGTATTTCGCAGCAATCTCAATAATTTTCCGGCTGCCCTCCTGCAGGTCTGATACCGCCCTGGACATTTTCCTTCTGCGGATATATTCCGACAGCGTAATCCCGGCCATATAAGTAAACATCCGCTGGAAATGATAAGAAGAACAGCAGGCTATCCTGCCAAGCTGCTCATAGTCCACGGTATCGGTCAGGTGTTCTTCGATATAATCCATCGCTTCGTTTAATCTGTCTATCCATTCCATTGCTTCTCCTGCTCCTTTCCCTGTGATTGTAGCATTCTGCGCGGTTTATTTCCTCTCTTTTTGTGCACAAAATTAAGAGCTGGCTTCAATCTCATCCATTGTAATACATTTAATAGCATCAAACTGTTTTAACTGCTTATCGTTTGTTAAAAATAAATCGCATCTTTCCAGACATGCTGCCGCTAGCTGCAGGGAATCCATTCCTTTAAATGCTTTATAGTCTGCCCTGATTCGTGCTGCTTTATCAGCCACAATTTTATCAATATTCACAATCTCAATGCTGAGCACTCTGATAAGCCGTTCAACTTATAAAACGAAATCGAAATTCACTCTTTCAAAACTACTGGCAGCCATATTTTATGATACCTCTATTGCAAATATAATATGACTCATTCTTCTTACAATGCCGAAAACACCAGAATCGCAGCTCCCAGCACCACAAGCACGATGCCAGCCGCACGGTTCAGTACCGCCGGTTCTGCCTTATTTGCAAACACGGCTGCCACTCTTGCCCACAGAAACGTGAATACGACACACAGGCACCAGACAAGCCAGTCCGGTGCTCCTCCGATAGCAAAGTGCGACATGGCCCCGGTCAGCGCTGTAAACGTCATTATAAATACGCTCGTCCCGACTGCGGTTTTCAGTTCATATCCGAGCACGCCTGTCAGTATAAGGAGCATCATCATACCGCCGCCTGCCCCGATAAAGCCGCAGATAAAGCCAATCAGCGTGCCGCTGACGGCCGACTGGATGGCCCGCCTGCGCGGTGAAACTCCCTGCATCGTTTCTTTGGTTGTCATAACCGGCCTTACGATAAATTTTACGCCAAGCAGAAATGTCATGCACACCGAAAAATTCCCCATGGCTGCCGGCGGGACCAGGCTTGCAATATAGCTGCCGGCTACGGTAAACAGCAGGACACTGGCCATCATAATAAGGCCGTTTTGGATATCCAGGTTTTTATTTTTTCCGTATGTATACGCCGATACGGCGCTTGCCAGCACATCCGACGACAAGGCAATTCCAACCGCCATATAAGGCTCCATATCCAGAAACGTTATCAACATCGGGCTGATAACCGCAGCTGCACTCATGCCCGCAAAACCTGTCCCAAGCCCGGCTCCCATGCCGGCAAAAAACGTAACCATCATTATGATAAAAAATTCCATTTTTTCACACCCTTCCATCTGTCTTATTACTCCGGCGGTTAAATATCGACGAATTTTACGAAGAATCAATTTTCATCTGCAAGGCGGAAGAATGAGTTGCAGCGAGTGCTGCAACGATTGATGACAACGCGGCAGATGGAAATTTAAGCAAGTAAAAACGTCGATATTTAACCGCCGGAGTAATACCATAGTACATCTGCCTGATAGAATCTGTCAATGCTTATAGAAAAGTTCAGTTACTGGTCACGGAGTGAACAGTAACAAAGTTCACAAAAAAATCACTTTCTATTGCTTCCAGCGCTGCTTTCGAATATACTGAATGAAAAACCCTGTTTCCTGCCACCACGAAAGGATTACTCTCATGAACATACTCCTTATTGCCATCAGCGCAAAATACATCCATTCCAATCCAGCCGTATTTTCGTTAAAAGCATGTACCGGCGAATACAGCGGCCTTGTAAACATTCTGGAATTTACCATCAACCAGCAGCCTTCTTTCCTGCTGCAGGAAATTTATAAAAAGCGCCCGGATGTCATTGCTTTTTCCTGCTACATCTGGAACCGCACCCTGCTGGACGGGCTTATCCCGGACCTGCATCAAATCCTTCCTGATGCGGACATCTGGGCCGGCGGGCCCGAAGTTTCTTACGACGCGCCGCAGGTTATCCGGAAATGGCAGCTGCGCGGCGTGATGACAGGCGCCGGGGAAGGCTCGTTTTACAGGCTTGTATCAGCTTATGCAAAGGGCACTGCCGCATCCCTGCCAGCCATTTTAAGACAGGAAGACGCGCCGCGGATAACACTGGCGCAGATTCCGTTCTGGCAGGAAAGCATTCCGGATTTAAGCAGCCGGATTATCTACTACGAAAGCAGCCGCGGCTGCCCGTTTTCCTGCAGCTACTGCCTGTCTTCGATTGAAAAGACCATGGATTTCCGCCCGGCCAGCCAGGTATGCCGGGAACTGGATTTCTTTTTAGAGCGGCGCGTCTTGCAGGTAAAATTCACCGACCGGACCTTTAACTGCAAAAAAGCACACGCCCTGCCGATTCTTTCGCATATTCTGGAACATGATAACGGGATTACCAATTTTCATTTTGAGATATCCGCTGACCTTTTGGACGGCGATTATTTCGCACTGCTGCGTCAGATGCGCCCGGGAGCCGTGCAGCTGGAAATCGGCGTGCAGTCGGTCTGTGCGCGGACAATTACAGAAATCGGGAGAAGCATGGATTTTGACAGGGTATCACAGGCCGTGCGGCTGATACATTCCTGGAACAATATTCATATACATTTAGATTTGATTGCAGGACTGCCGTTTGAGGATTTTCACACCTTTGAACATTCTTTTAACGAGGTCTATGCCTTGCAGCCGCAGCAGCTGCAGCTGGGCTTTTTAAAGGTGTTAAAGGGCTCTGACATGGAACGGCAGGCTGCAGGGTACGGGCTTTGCCATACAAGCCTTCCGCCTTATGAAGTGCTCTGTACCAGATGGCTTTCCTATGAAGATATCTGCCGCTTAAAACAGGTGGAAGCTGTTTTGGAAACGTATTACAACAGCGGGCAGTTCGCACATGCGCTGGCATATTTAGAACGCTTTTTTGATACGCCGTTTTCCATGTACGAATCGCTTGGCCGCTGGCACGAAACACACGGCTGCACCGGCATCCAGCCGTCGCGCCTGCGCAAATATGAAATTCTGCTGGAATTCGGGACAGGCTGCGCAGACAGCCTGGCGGCTTTCAAAGAACGCCTGGTTTACGACCTGTACCTGCGGGAACATATGAAAAACCGCCCGGGCTTTGCGCCTTCCTTAGATAAATGGAAAAACACGATTCATGACATCCTGCAGGAAGAAGCCCGGACGCATGCATGGTTCCCGGAATTAGCGGCCTGCAATTACCGGGCGCTGGTAAAAGTCCTGCATGCGGAAGTGTTTGAAACCATTTTTGAAAAGCCTTCCGTTGTGCTGTTCTGCTATGAAACACGCAGTCCGCTGACCCATAACTGCATGACCAGAATCATACCGCTGGCGGAATAAAAATATTCCCTACACAGAGAGCCGGAAATCCTCGATTTTCTGCCGTATCACATTTTCCGGCTCCCGCCCTGATTCCTTTTCCAGCAGCATCTGCTCCAGATCATTGTCGTGCACAATCAGGATGAGCTTTTTCTCCAATGCCCACAGCTCCCGCACGGTATAATAAGCACTGTCACTGACACCCCTGCGCGCTATGAGCATTCCAAACAGCCCTGTACCGTGCGCTTTCAGGTAATTGGACAGCTGCAGGATATCTTTTCTGGACACATTCTGGCTGTAGTTTTTGGCATCTGCCACAATATAATCCGCCCCGTACCGGGAACGCAGAAATGCCCAGAATCCGGTATCACAGTAGTTCGGAAAAATAAAATCCCTGCGGTTTGCATGCATGGCATCTGATTTTTCCGTCAGCGGCAGGGACAGCGGCGGGCAGAACAGATACGATAAGATATCCCCGACGGTTTTCTGGTAACTGTTCCAGTCTGCTTTTCCCGGCACGCAGCTCCACAGCCGGTCGATATATTCCTGCTCCGGCGTCTGGCTGTCACCGTCCGATGGCCGGCAGGGCCGCAGCGCAGAGGTAAAGACCGGATGCCCTGCCTGTTCAATCTGTTCCCGAAAAACAGACCAGATATAGTCCCTGTCCCAGATTTCAGCCTGGTATTCTTCCAGCATCATGCGCAGCCTGTCTGTCAGCACGCCCGGAAACAGCAGCACGCATTTTGCACCCGGCACGAAATGCTGTATCTGGGCAAGCCTGGACATGACACGCAGGATTCTGTCATAGGTAAACGACGGCACAAATTTCACCTCGATAGCCAGCTGCTCCCATCCTTCCCCGTCCTGCGACTGCCGTTCTGCCAGAAGGTCAATCACCTGTCCTTCCTGAATCCGCTCATCCAGCCTTACATTCCGAAACCGCTCATTCCTGCATAAAATACCATACATGTATTGTTCAAAGTCATAGCCAGTCAGAGCCATACCGGTACGCTGCCTGCTGCATGTGCTGCATTCCAGCCTGAAATTGCTCATATCCCTGCTGCCGCCCGGCGCACCTGGAAACGCACGGCCAATTTGTGCATCTTCAAACGTTATTTCTTTTCCGCAAACAGAACACCTTGCCCCATCCCTCTCAAAGAGAGCTCTTTTGATATCTTTCACGCTGCTTTTCATCCTTTCCCTGTGCTGCTTTTTTCTTTTGAATTTCCCTGACACGTCTGCTTCTATTTTCTTTGTTTTCTGAAGTTTTGTATGTTATCTGTCAGATTTCATTTGTCATAGGCTGATTGTAGCATGAACCGGGAACAGGTGTCAAACAGGTTTTAGGGAAATAGCACAAAAACTGATTCGTGACTTTCTGCCACTCATATGCTATAATCTGAGAATCAGACAAAAGGAGGAGGCCACATGAAAACAGACATTCAGATTGCACAGGAAGCAGAAATGATTCATATCAGGGAAGTTGCCGCCAGATACGGGATTGCCGAAGATGATTTAGAGTTATACGGCAAATACAAGGCAAAGCTTTCCGATGAACTCATTGAAAAAACAAAGCAGAACAAAGACGGAAAGCTGATTCTTGTAACAGCCATTAATCCAACTCCGGCCGGTGAAGGAAAGACCACCACAAGCATCGGCCTGAGCCAGGCATTTGGAAAGCTTGGCAAAAACTGCCTGCTTGCCCTGCGGGAGCCGTCACTCGGCCCATGCTTTGGCATCAAAGGCGGTGCCGCTGGCGGCGGTTATGCACAGGTGGTGCCAATGGAAGACTTAAACCTTCATTTTACAGGCGATTTCCATGCGATTACAGCCGCGAACAACCTGCTTGCGGCGCTTCTCGACAACCATATCCAGCAGGGAAATGCCCTGCAAATCGATACAAGGCAGATTGTCTGGAAACGCTGCATGGATATGAATGACCGCGCGCTGCGAAATATCGTCGTCGGGCTCGGTACCAAATCCGACGGTTTTGTGCGGGAAGACCACTTTGTTATTACTGTTGCAACCGAAATCATGGCAATTTTATGCCTGGCTTCTGATATGGCCGATTTGAAAAAGCGTCTCGGGGATATTATTGTCGGATATAATTACAGCGGCGAGCCTGTCACGGCCGGACAGCTTCAGGCTGTCGGTGCAATGGCTGCGCTTTTAAAGGATGCCTTAAAGCCGAACCTGATTCAGACACTCGAGCATACCGGCGCTATCGTCCATGGCGGGCCGTTTGCCAATATCGCGCACGGCTGCAATTCCATCCGTGCTACCAAAACAGCGCTGAAAATTGCAGATTATGTCATTACCGAAGCCGGATTCGGCGCAGACCTTGGCGCAGAAAAGTTCTTTGACATCAAATGCCGCAAGGCCGGGCTCAAGCCGGATGCTGTCGTACTTGTAGCTACCGTGCGTGCACTGAAATACAACGGCGGCGTGCCGAAAAACGAGCTTTCTGCCGAAAACCTGGATGCGCTGAAAAAAGGCATCTGCAACCTGGAAAAGCATATTGAAAACCTGCAGAAATACCAGGTGCCAATCGTCGTCACTTTAAATTCCTTCCTGACCGATACACAGGCAGAGTATGAGTATATCCGCAGCTTCTGCGAAGAAAAAGGCTGTGAATTTGCATTATCCCGCGTCTGGGAAAAAGGCGGCGGGGGCGGAATCGAGCTGGCAGAAAAAGTACTGAAAACACTCGAAGAAAAAACATCTGCATTCCAGCCGCTCTACCCGGATGACATGCCATTGAAAGAAAAAATACGGACCGTTGCCACCGAAATTTACGGTGCCAGTGACATTGCCTGCACACCGGCCGCCGAAAAGACACTGGCAAGGCTTACCGAGCTTGGCTTTGGAAACCTGCCTGTCTGCATTGCAAAAACGCAGTATTCGCTTTCGGACGACCAGTATAAGCTCGGACGCCCGTCTGGCTTTACCATTACTGTGCGGGATGTATACGTCAGTGCCGGAGCCGGGTTTGTCGTCGTCCTGACCGGAGCCATCATGACTATGCCGGGATTGTCCAAAACTCCGGCTGCTTATGGAATTGATGTAGACGAACACGGGAAAATAACCGGATTGTTTTAATGCCTGCTATAAAAGAAGAACGTAACGAATGAAAGACTGGCTGCTGCACGCTGGATGGAATCCGTTTTATCCAGTTGTGCTGGCAGATGAAGGATTAAAAAAAGGGGCTGTCACATGAAAGAAAATGATACAAGATATCGATGGTTTCAATCGTTCTTTTAGACGATATCTTGTATCTGTTTTACTTCATGTAACAGCCCCAGTTTTGTCAGCCCTCTTTTTTATTCTTACCAATACTTTCTGACCACTTCTTCCGATTTCTGTAAAGGAAGCTGCATTTTTCATTTCTTCAATTGCTGCGCACACATCAGCCGCCTCCTGTCCTTTGGGATATTTCAGCGGCTTTTACTGTTCCCTGCTCTTATCTACATAGGAATATGCGTTCGAAATCTTCGCATTCTCCGCCGTCAGCTCTACCGGTTCCCGGTAATAAGCGATAACCGGCGTGCCGACTGGCAGAATCTGGTACAGCTTCTCTGCCAGGTCACCCGGCATATTGATGCATCCATGCGAACCGGACGTCTTATAAATATCCTTGCCAAAATCACTTCTCCAGCTGGCATCGTGGAATCCGACATTGTAGGCAAATACCATAAAGTAGTCTACATCCGATGCATAGTTTTCGCCCTTGAGCGTTGCATCCCGCTCTTTGTAAATAATTTTAAACAGCCCGTCCGGCGAACCCCAGCTGCGGCTGACATTTCCTGTCACGACATCCGATTCCAGCTTTAATTTTCCATTGTCATAAAAATACATATGCTGGTTCGTATAGTCTATCTCAATATAAGTATTTCCAATATCGTATGTTTCGCTCTTTACTTCTGCGGTCTGATTAAACACCGGTTCCCGCTTGATTGTCTTTCCTGAACTGATTTCAGATAAAATCTGCGCTTTTTCTTTATCCTTGTCAATTACCCAGCCATAATCGCCGCCGCCGATTTTGACCGTATCGCCAAGGGTCGTCTTAAATTTGCGCACATCGCCATAAGTATTATATTTGCTTGCAAGATACTGGACATAATGAGTGACCTTGGATTCATCCAGTATCACGGAATAATCCGCGCCTACCGTAATCCATTCCTTGATTTGTTTCGCATCCAGCACTTCCCCGTTTTCCCCGACGTCGTACTTGATTTTTGTATGCAGATAGGAATTGATATTTTTCAGTGCCTTTTTCAGCTTTTTATTATTGGATTTTACTTTCGGCTCCTCATATACGTCATCCGTCAGCACCAGCTTTGTCTCGCCCATGTCCACGGCCTTCCTTGCCAGCTTCTGTACATCCTTCAGGCGTATCTGGTTTCCTTTCTCTGCTTCTACCAGCTCATATCCGGTGTCCGATTCCCTGAGATAGGCATCCTGTGGTTTTTTAATATAGCTGTCCGAAAAGCATTCCAGCTGTGACACAAGCTTGTCCAGCTTCTGCTTATTATAAGAAGCAGATACTTCCAGATCCACATTTTTTTCGCCTTCACGGCCCGTAATCCACTTATAATTGTCCTGTTCTTCCAGAATATCGCTGATTTCCGTGCCAGGCACATACACATAATCGATATCCGGCCCGATAATCTGATACTTTTCCCCGTCCCGGGTTTCTACCGTAAAAATATAATCCGCAACTTCCTGTGCTACTTTATCCTCTGCTTCCTCTACTGTCATCTTATCGACCGCAATTCCATTCAATACTGTTCCTGGAAAAAAATGCTCTTTATAGTAAGATGCCGTATAAAAATAGCAGACCAAAAGTGCAATCAGCAAAAAACATGTAATGATGCTCATAAATATCAGTGCAGACTTTGCTGCCGACTTCTGCTTTCTCATTTTAAATACCCTCTTTCCCAGGCTTCGCGCATCCTGTGCGGCTGATTCCTGCTGCGCACCTGCAGGAAACTGCCCCGGAATGCGGGCTGCCCGTTTCTCGTACTTTATTTTAACAGAATCCGAGCCTTTTGGCTACCTTGCTTTTGCAGTAAAACACCGCTCATAATTAAAATGCGTGATATAAACTGCCAAAAATAAGGTAAATCGACATTTTTTTATCTTCTGTCCATTTTGCACAAAATATACCGCATCAAATCTAACAGATTCCGGCATCAAATCGCCCTGGAGTTCCCCAAAGTTAAAGTTCCCCGTTTCCCCTGATATTGTATTCTGACAGAATGATTTGCCTAAAATGTAACAATTCTGTGACATTTCAAATATTATTTTCACTTAGTAGAAAAACCAAGAATACAGCTCCACATCCAGCTTCCGACTTAACCTTGATATAGCCGCCTTGCATGGTAACAATTTAAAATCGTTTGAATATGCTTCCCTGATGCTGTTCCGGAATTTACTCTGCTGATACAGCCAGTCCGCAAATTCTTTCGGCAGAGAAAGAAACGAAATAAGAAAACCGCTGTTGCATGGTTGTGTGTGTTTCCATGCAGCAGCAGTTTTGTGCTGGCGGTATTCAGCTGAAAACGTGGCTTAATAAACTGAAAGCTTCCTGTGTTTTAGTTTTTCTTCATATCCAGCCTTTTTGCACTTTCTTCAGCCATTTCTGCTTCAACATCATAGCCATTTTTACGAAGTTTCTCAGCAATTTCCTGATACAGCTTATATGCATCCCT
>OFHA01000928.1_pt1 | contig 23052 bp, 23 predicted proteins | sample 1521891 | NCBI WGS metagenome assembly OFHA01 (sample SAMEA3504089, study PRJEB24116) | mouse gut metagenome | biome: mouse gut; feature: mouse-associated habitat; material: faeces | place: Denmark | collected 2011
ATACCGCTTTAATTTCCATATTTCGGTCTTAACCATGCGAAACATATCATTCATCCCCTCTCTTTTTATACATATAATCAATCACTATAACGGAAAGCAAAGCGATAACGGCTAAAATACTGATTGTCTGAAATGTAGTCGGAATTAAATTTTCCAACATCCCCACACCGTCCATAGTGCCATGCGCGGTTAAATTTCCTGCGCTCCACAGGGTTGTAAGCGGAATTGGCATTAGCCAGCACATCATTTTAGGAAGTGCGCCAAAAGATGATTCGGCTGTCATACTTAAAACACTGTAAAAAACACACAATAAAACAGAAAATATATAGTTCTTGCTAAAGAAAACGACAAGGACGATTAACGGCAACGTCCCTGCTGTAATAAAAATCCCCATTTCCAGCGCAAAAAATAATCTGTAAGCAATACTGTTTACTTCTGCAATCAGCCCTCCACACAAGATTGATATAACAGCCGATGTCAGACTAAAAATAATTCCAAAAAAGAACAGGACAATAATCTTTGCCAAAATCATCTGTGTGCTTGTTATGGGAATTGTGCGCAGATTTTTAAATGTATCATTATCCCGTTCCATAAAAAAGAGCATGGCTGCAATTACCCCGATCATGCACGGTAAAAGCAATTCTACTCCATATCCCATAACCGACTGAAAATAATCATTGAAAATCGCTGTTTTACTGCCGTATCGTTCTGCTGTCTGCGGCATTGTCATCAATACTGTCAGCGGCACGGGAAATAAAAACGCCGAAAGAACAACCAGCCATATAAATTTTTTCCGCTTTAATTTTGCAAATTCACACATAACCAGTTTAAGCAATCCCTTCACCCCCTGTTACACGTTTGAAATAATCTTCAAGGCTTTCTTCACAAGTATGGGCTTCCGATACTTCTAAGCCATTTTCCACAAAGGCGGTAACAATTTTTCCTATTGGTAAATCAAGATTATGCACCTGTATATTGTGGTCGTCCTGTATGGTAAACCGGCTCTCATGGAAGATACGTTCTAAAATTCTTGCCGCCTGTGCCGTATCAGAAACAATAAATCGGATATGCTTGCTGCTCTTTGCTTCCAGTTCTGCAAGACTTTCTTCTTCCAGCAATGTACCGTGGTCGATAATGCCTATATCGTCTGCCAAAAGTGCAATTTCGGAAAGGATATGGCTGGAAATCAATATTGTTTTTCCACGCTCATTGCAGAGATCACGGATAAAGGAACGGACTTCTGCAATTCCAATCGGGTCAAGACCGTTGATTGGTTCGTCCAAAATCAAAAGCTCCGGGTCGTGCATAATGGCAAGGGCAATCGCCAGCCGCTGCTTCATACCAAGTGAATATTGGGAAAACAGCTTTTTATCTTTGTAAGGCAGACCAACTAAATCAAGTGCATTTTTAATTGCGTTGCGGTTCGGCACTCCCCGCAGGGTAGCAAAAATGCGCAGATTTTCGGTAGCTGTGAGATTAGGATAGAAGCCGGGGGATTCAATCAGACTGCCAATACGGGGCAACAGCTTTTTTTCATTTGCCTGTAAAGGCTTCCCCCAAATCGTCACTTCCCCGGAAGTTGGCTGTGTAAGTCCAAGCAGCATCTTCATGGTTGTTGTCTTTCCGGCTCCATTTCTGCCAAGCAGACCATAGATACGCCCTTTTTGAACATGAATGTTCAGATTGGCAACACTTTTTTGTGTTCCGTATTGCTTTGTAAGATTTTTCGTTTCAATTACATATTTGCTCATTGCGAAACCTCCTTTTCATATCTGCCATTCTATCACACCAACCTTGCATTAACCTTGCACCAATCTTGCATTAACCTTGCAATTTGGAGAAGGAAGATTTTTACAAATAATTACTCCCGCCGTAAGGGGGCGGGAGCTGATTAGTCTATCAAAGGAAAAAACAAGGTGAAAATTGTTCCTTTCCCCGGTGTGCTGTCTGCCGTTATTGTTCCGTTTAATTTTTCAACAAGCTCATGTACGATAGACAGACCAAGACCGCTGCCTTTTTCAGACCGCCCCTTATCGCATTTATACAGCCGATCAAAAATATGCTTTAAGTCCTCCTTATCAATCCCTATTCCATTATCAGACAGGAGAATTTTTATATTCCTGTTCTGTTCCGATAAAGCGATTTCAATTTTATCTGCATGGCTATGGGAGATTACATTTTGTATAAGGTTGTTTAATATCCGCATATATCCGTCCGGGTCAATCTGCACCCGGAAAGGCTGTTCTGGAATGTCAATCGTGAAATCTACCTGTGTATCTTCAAATATCGGTATCCAGTCAATTAGTATATTGCGTGTCAGCTCTGTTAAATCAATCTCCGCTATGTTCATGGAAAATTCATTAGAACCTAACTTAAACCAATCAAAAAGCACGTCTATATATTCTTTCAAGTCATGCGCTTTCCGGCGAGCAGTTTCTATATAGTCGTCACGTTCTTTTCCGTCTACAATCCCTTTGTGTGCAGCGTCCAAATACCCAATCAGTGTGGTAAGCGGTGTCCTTACATCATGGGAAAGGCTCGTCATAAGCTGCCTGTTTGTTTCGTCCGTCTGGTGATAGGCAGAAAGCCTTTTTTCATAAGACAGGATAATATCGTTGATTGCATAAGCAAGAGGGGCAATAAGCTCATGTGTTTCTGCTAAAATACGCCTGTTTCCATTCCCATTTTTTATATCTTCCAAAGCGTCAGATATTTCCGAAATCTGCTTTTTTACACGCCGGACGGTCAGCGCAGAACTGCAAACAGAAAAAAGGACAATCACTATTCCAATCACAATGATAGCTTCTGTAAACAACGGTCATACCTCCTTACTGAAACGATAGCCAATCCCTTTTACCGTCTGTATATATTTAGGGCTGCCGGAATTTTCTTCTATTTTTTTCCGCAAACGGCTAATGATTGCCATAATATTACTATCGTCATACACATATTCCTCGCCCCATACTTTTTCATATATTTGCTGTTTTGTCAGTATTTTTCCTTGATTTTTAGCAAGGAACAGAAGAAGATCAAATTCTTTCGGGGGAAGTTCATATTCTCCATTTATTGTGACAATGGAACGGCTATTAAAATCAATCGTCAACCCGTCAAACTCAAATTTCTGTGTCTGTCCGTCTTTTTGGTTGAAGCGGGTATAGCGTCTAATCAATGAAACAATACGGGCAACCAGCTCGTCCATATCAAAAGGTTTTGTTAAATAATCATCGGCTCCCGCCCGCAAGCCACGCACTTTTGAAGCACTGTCATTTTTTGATGTAAACATTAAAATAGGCAGACTGCTTTCCTGTCTAATCTGTTCTAATGTTTCAAAGCCATCGAAACCGGGCATCATTACGTCCAGTATGACAAGCTGGTATTCCTTTTCTTTTAGTTGTAGCAAGCCGGATTTCCCGGAATAGCAGCAGTCAGCTTCTATACTCTCTTGTAAAATACTTTGTTTAATCAATGCACAAAGCTCTTTATCATCATCAATAATTAAAACTTTATTCATGTTTTTTCTTCCTTTCTGCTTTCAAGCGGGCATCTGTTGGTTTTTCAGCGTTCTTTGGTATCAACCACAAGCGGCTGAATTTTGCCACGCCCGGTATGCGGTTTTCTTCACATAGCTTTTGCACCCGTCTTTCTGAAATGCCCCATTTCTTCGCCGCTTCCTGGGCAGAAATATACTCTAACATTCTCAGTCTTCCTCACTTTCTATAAGTTCTATCGCTATAATTATATACGGTTAGACGAATAAATTCAAGAAATTAAATAATACTTGATAGTTCCCAAACTTCTTTATAGAAAGATTAAGAAAAACTTTTTGAGAAATTTTTCTCAAAGCTTCGTTAAAATCGCTATGAAAGAATTGGCAAGTGGGATGAGGAAAGATACAGGAAAGGCGGTAGAAAACCTTATTTTAATAGGAAAATACACAATCGTTGAGAAATTTACGTGTAGTTTAGTAGAGGTGAGACAATGCTTGATGAAAAATCAATAAACACCGTCAGGAAGATTTTTTCCAAACATGATTATATAATGACGACAGCAGAGCTGGATTCCTATAGAATCTACTACGCGGATATCCAGCAGCTATTAAACGAGGGCTTCATTGAAAAAATCAAACGGGGCTATTATCATTGGACGGAAATCTATGGTGAACAGGAAGTTAAAATTATCAACCGTCTGTTCCCCGATGCGGTGCTTTGTATGGAAACTGCCCTCTTTTATTATCAGTACAGCGACCGCAGCCCTGCCGAGTGGAATATTACGATTAATAAAAATGTCTCTAGATACCCCAAATTCTGTGATAAAATAAAGAAAAAGGGGTGTTTGGTTATGGCGAGGCGTTATGAGTTAACGGATCAGGAATGGAAACAAATTGCCCCCTGCTCCCACCAGAAAAAACGAATAAGCCTGGACGGCCTTCCAAAGATAACCGCTTAATGATAAACGCTATGGTCTGGATAGCCCGCAGTGGTGCCCCCTGGCGTGACCTTCCAGAACGTTATGGCTTCTGGAAGACCGTATACAGCCGGTTCCGTAAATGGATTGGAGACGGAATCCTGGATAACATCTACCGGGTACTCTGTCTGGAGGCAGAGTTGGGGGAACTGTTTCTGGATGCCTCCATCTATGCCTTTACAAAGGGGTAGTCGATATTTGTACGGTAAAAACATACATTTTGTGCAACTTTTAATTTTCAGGCACGCTCTAGCTCCGCAATATTTTTTCCATGGATTTCCCTTTTGCAAGCTCATCTATTAATTTATCAAGGTAACGGATTTCCTGCATCAAGGGTTCCTTAATGTCCTCGACCCGTATGCCGCAGACAACGCCTTTGATAAGGCGCCTGTTTTCGTTCAGGCTGGGGGCATTCTGGAAAAATTCTGCATAGGTGGGGGTGTTTTCCATCATCTGGCTGAGATCTGCCTGGGTATATCCTGTGAGCCAGCAAATCACCTCGTCCACTTCTTCCTTTGCCCTTCCCTTTTTTGTGGCCTTATTGACGAGAAGCTGATAAATTTTTGAAAAATCCATTTGGTACACTTTATTATGGTCCATAAGCTTTCTTTCCTTTTCTTTTTCAGGAGATTTGGCTGCGCCTGCAGCCCGTCAGCCAATGCCGCACATATTATCCACGGCGTCCAAAAGCTCCTTAACATCTTCATACCCGCCCGGGCGGTTTTTCACAAGGCTTTCAATTTCCTTCCTTGCACCCCGGATTGTTTCCGCCTGATCTTCCATGCCGTCCCGGAGTTTTTTGCGGCGCACAAGGAGCTCATGCTTCACTTCTACCATCTCTTTTTTGTCCAGCAGTGCCTTGGCTTGGTGAATCCATATCCTGGCGTCGTAAAATTGGTATTTCTTAAGCTGCCGGATTAATTTATCATTGAAATAATCCAGCTCGTCATTGGTGCGCTGGTATTTTTCACGCTCTTTGACTGCTTCTAAATATTGGTCCCAAATATAGCTGAGCTCATAGCCGTTTTTGACATGGTATTTTTCACAGGCATAGTCAACGGCATTTGTCACATTGACATATTTAAATTTGACTTTATTCAAAAGGACAATGGCTCTGTTGATATTGGCCTGCGACTTTTTGATTTCCACGCTGTCATTTTGAAGGCGCAGGACCATAATCCCCCCAGCCGCCCCAGTAACCAGCGTAGCAGCCACAAAAGGCATCATAATGTCAAATTTCATTGCCATCCCCAGTATCACAGCCATCAGGACAGCCAGCACATACACGCTGAGCAGGGCATACAGGGATTTCCGCAGGATATTTTCTTCATTTACCACGGATTCCTGATAATAACGCCATTCCTCCCGTTCCCCCTCTAAGTACTGCATATCCCGCCTGACGGTCGTCTGGTAAGATTCATTGCCCTGCAGCCGCCGGATAATCTCCGGCATCTCGTCCTCAAGCTGCTCCATTTGGGCAAACTGGGCGTCAGAAATGGTCTTTGACTTATTTAGGTATGCATCCCTTGCGTCGTTTAAATTCAGCACATTCTGGGCGGTATCCTGAATCTTCTTCATCTCGCTTTCCGGCAGGTTCTCAATCTTCTGGATATCGGTAAGGTAATCTGTGACAACCTTATATTCCCGCTTGGTTTCCTCAAGGTTCTTTGCAGCAGCCATAATCTGCTCACAATACTCCGTTGCAAGGCTTTTCTTTTGCCCGCCCTGCTGCTGTGCCGGGCCTTGGGCCTGCTGGCTTCCCGGCTGCCCCTGCCCCGCCTCCTGGGCCAGCATGGCTTTCTGGCTCTTTTTGGCCTTATTTTCCCGCCTTCTTGACCTTAAGTCAATCTCCTCGCCAAACTCCAATATTTCTTCTACATATTTTGGTTTTTTCTTCCTTCTGAATAATCCCATTTTTACCCACTTTTCCTGTATTCTTTCTGTTGCTTCCGGCAGTTCCGCCATATGGCATCCCGCCTTACTCACTTTTCCGGTATGCTGCCCGCAGCTCCTGCAAGGTAGTTTCCAACAGCCGCTCATAGCCGCTGCGGTTCCCGGACTGCTTTAGCATCCCCAGTTCCCGGAGGGTGTCGGAAAGCCTGCCCGGAGCAGTGCGGATTGCCTGCCCGTCCTTGCTGGCAAGGGCTAACAGCCGTGCTCCCTTGCTGGCTTCTTCCTTGCCGATTTCATAAGCCATGCCATAGCATTCTGCCGCCTGTGCAAAAAGCATCTGCCGGGCGTAGGCCGTTCCCATATTGTGCCAAATACGCCCGATAATGTTCCCATCCCCATCCTCCGGGCCTGCATGTGCAATAGCCTTCCGGTATTCAGAAACGGCGTCCCGGTATTTTTCAGCCTTCAAAAGACGGTCCCCCCGTAATTTTTCCCGGTCTAAGGGAGTTTTATCCTCCATATGCTTTGCTGTAAGCAGGGCATTTTCCAATTCTGCGGAACCATAATAGCCCCCGGCCTGCAGAATCTGTTCCATGCACCAGCAGCCGCTGCGTTCCTGCTCAATGCCCCGGCGCAGGGAACTGGCAAGGGCTGCAAGGCCCAGCTCCTCCTCCAGCCACTGGCACAGCTTTTCATTAAAAAAGCTTTCTTCCAGCACCCCGGTATTCTGGTATAAATAATAGCACAATTCCTCAAAAGAATACAAACGCCTTCCTTCTTCTTCCAGTAAGAACGGGCGTTTCGCTGTTTCTTCCTCACATAACCATATCCTGCCCATGGCCTGTTCCTTTCTTCTGTCTGTATCTTTGCTTTCAGGCATATATGAAAAACTATTTCCAGAATTAACCTACCTCATATTCCCATTCCCTGCCGCTGCCTGCGGAAAGGTCCCCCCAGCCAATGTCCTGCATGTTCAGGAGGATCCTCCCTTCTTCCCCCGCATAGAGGGAAAGGAGCAGCCGGCAGCGCCCCTGTTCCTCCATGGGCAGGTCTGGCAGCTCAAGGCTCTCTATCTTTGCTTCCCGGCTTCCCGGCTTCTGGAGCCAAAGCTCCAGCGCAGGTTCCCCTTCCAGCAAGATCCGCAGCTTCTTGTCTATCTGGTGGCGGTTGCAGCCTGCTTCCAGCAAGGGGTAGAAATACGTTTTGTCCCCTTTGGATGCTTTGATCAAAATGTGTTCCTGTACCTTGTATTCACAGAAATATACGGTTTCCGCCTGCTCCTGATGCACTGCAAGCATCCCGGCGTAACAGGCCCCTTTGGTGTAAAGGTTTTTCCCCTGGAAAGCCCTCCGCCCCCGGCAAATGACCTGCAGGGACTCCTTCATCCAGTTTCCCTCGAACCCGCTCCCAATCAGGTAGACGGAGGACACTATCCTGCCGGACATGGCGTCTTGGGCCATCCGGGAAAAGGCAATGTCCCAGTCCTTTACATTTTCCGGCAGCTTCCCTAAGCATATCTCGTCGACTTCCGCTATCTTTGGCTTTGTCCGCTTGCTGCACACAAGCTGCTTCATCCAGATTTCCTCCCCGCTGCAGGAAAACAGCATGGAATCATACTGCCACAGCTCCGGCTCCTGGCATACGGCATATGCGTAAAAGCTTTCCCGGTGGTCCTGGATAATGACCTGCCCTTTGGAAAAGCCAAGCCTTGCCGCCATGTCCCTAAGCAGCGCTACCATCCCGTCCGTGACTTCCTCAATGGAAAATACGCACTTTTCCACACCCTCCGCCCCCTGCGGCGGAAGGGCCATCCGGAATACTTTCCGTAAAAATACAAGAAGCAGGTCTTCTGCCATGTATTCCCTGTCAAGGAATACAGATTCCCTTTTCAGCGCCTTTTCCAGCAGGTAGTCCACATAAGCCCCTTCCCCTGCTTCCGCCGCCCTGCTGGCTTCTTCCCCAAGGCACCATTTCCCGGTGGCCTTCCGCTTGCAGATTGCAGTAGGGATCTGGTACAGTTCCGTCCCCACAATGGTGCTGATGGTTTCCGGCTCCGGCAGGTTCCGGTGGTAACGGCTCACCTGCGTCCACTCATTTCCCAGCTCCATCCCAATATACCATTCGCTTGCTTCTGGCCTCACGCGCCCCACCTGCCTTTCTCTATTTTATAAAACCGTTTTATAAAACCGTAAAATCCTCTTTTACCATCCCGTCCAAAATCCCATATGTATTCAGCCGTTCCAGCAAGGTCTGTTCATCCTCCATCTGCCAGCTTACCATCATGTCGTTCAGCAAATCATAACGGCTGCCTTCCGCATGGGTGCAGAGCCCCTGGCCCTGAACCTGGCCGCTCTCTGTCACCAGCCATTCCCCGTCCTTTTCTTCCTTGATGTAATAAGGGATTTTTTCCCCATAAAAAATCAGGAATTCCTTTACATAAATCCCATCGTACATTTCGTTCATCTGCATTTCCACATAATCTGCGCTCCCTACTGGCAGGTAGGTAATGGTTACCTTCCTTTCCCGCTTCGTGCGGTATTCCAGAAATACCTTATCGTGGTACATATATTTCCCTGCAAAATGCCCGGGCAGCGCCTGATAAAATGCAAAATATTTCCCCCTCTGGATATACCCGGAAAGCAGCGTGTCCGCACATTCCACTTCCTGCCCGGACAGTTCCCTGCCCGATGCGCACCATTTCAAAAACCCAAGCCTGCACACCTCATTCAGTTCCTGCCGCCCTTTGTGCATCCTGAAAATCTTCTGGAAGACATAGTCAGACACAACGGCGTCTTTCGCCAGAAACTGGTGGGACATCCAAGTGAGGTAGGAAAGCACCACGGCCTCCCGCCCCATATTTTCCCCGTAGCTTTCAAAAATCTGCTCAATTGCCTGGGAAAAGTCCTCTGTATACAAGAACTGCACAAGACACCTTTCCTCCAGGCCGTAGGTATCTAAGTCAAACTCCCGGGCGGCATGCCACAGCTTTGCCATTTCTTCCATATTCCCATAAAAATACTGGCACATGTAATTCAGGATATGTTCATTGTATTTGCCCCGTAAAAACACGCCCCGGCACAGCCCCAGCAAAAATTCATCCGGCCCTTCGCCGGCGTCCATGTCTTCCATCCGGTGGCAGATGACATGCACCAGCTTCGGGGCGGAAATGCCTTCGCTGCCATAAGACAGCAGCAATTCATAGGCGCGCCTGTAATGGCGCCTTGCCACCAAAAGCTCCATAATCCGCTCCCTTGCCCGTTTCTGCATCCCCTCAAAGGACACGGAAAGCAGGAATTCATCCAAGGCGTCCCCGGTATAATTGTAATAGTAATAGGCAATCATCTGGGGGCGCAGCTCCTCCCGGTAGGCGTCGCTGATGGTATCGGACTCCAGTACCATCTGCAGGTACGGCAGGTCTTTTTCTTCGAAGGTCTGCCAGATTTTTTTCCGGTCAAAATATTTCAGTAGATACGGCATTTTCTCTTTTGCGCAGGCAATCCCTTTTTCCAAAAATTTCTCGCTGTCCAGCATGGGGAATACCTCCAGCCCTTCTTTGGGCAGGAACCGGTTTCCCCGGGAATCCTCCAATAAAATCTGGTAGGAGCTGCTGTAAAGGCTTACAAAGCCAACCCCATTGCTTAAAGGGTAGGATTTTTCCCGCTTTAAAGGCTGCTGGCGCACCACAAGGCGCAGGGCTCCGGCATCTTTGCAGGTAACCTTATAGGTAAACAGGATTTTTGCCAAATGCCTGGATAATTCCTCTGTCATCATGTCCGGCTTTAAAATTTCCTGATAGACCGCTGCAATGTCCTCGTCTATCCGCCCCGCCTTCACCTGCTTTAAGGCAAACTCCTCCATATTTTTCTGGAAATGGTGGAAATTCCCTTTCCATGAGGATTTGTGCCTGATGATGGAACGGTAAAGCTTGGCCTGCGGGCGGTAGGGAAGGCTGCAGTTATATTGGAAATACATCACGACAGACTTTGGGATCCGCTCCAACTGTTTTTTCCCGGCGGACATCATCCACGCTTCGTAAATCCCTGCAATGCGCAGCTTTTCCCGGATGCCCCTGTGGTACCAGCCCCAATAATTCTCCCCGTAGCAGTTCCATTTCAGGCAGTAGCTGCAAAGGGCCTGCAGCATTTCCTTTTCCGGGAATACCTCATAACATTCGCACAGGATCTGGTACCAGATGGGATGGAATTCTAAAATTTCCGGCGCAAGGCGGCAGACCTGCTCCGCAATGCCCCGGGTAATGGCCTGGCGCTTTGCCGCCCAATGGAGGATTTTCCGCCCAAACTCGTCTGGCTGGTAAAGCAGGAACGGCTCCTTCGCCAAAATCCGGTAAGCCTCCAGATAGAGCACGGAGCTTTCCCCAGAGCCCTTAATCTGCCGTGCAATCACTTCCAGCTTCCTGCCTTTGCTGTAATTAAGCTCCTCGTCCAAAAATAACAGGATCCACAGGAGCAGGTTATTTTCTTTATTTTTATGGTAAATCTTCCTGATTTTCCCTGTCAGCTTATTGACATAGACAGGCTCCGGCTCCCGCAGCCCGCACAGGTACAGGTAATAGGCATACAGGGGGGATTCCTTGTCTACTTTATGCCTTGGGAATGCATCCAGCGCCCATTCCCCTTCCTGCTGCTGTTTATTTACCAAAAACACCTGCGCCTTTGCCAGCAGGTACCAGAGGTTATCCGGCTCAATGGCAGCCAGCTCCTCTAATTTTTTCACGGAAAACTTCGCCCATGCCCCAGTCACCATTTTTTTCAGCCCCAGGCTTATATAGGCTTTCATCAATTCCGCCTGCTTCTTTTTTACGGCATAGGAAGACTGCCCCCGCCTGCTCCCCTGGTCCACGCAGATTTCTACCTGCAGGGCCTGGAACGGCGTCTTTAAGGTGAGCCTGCCGAAATTTTTGCCTGCATGGAGGGCGTCCGGGAACACCAGGTATTCCACCTGCGCATGCCCGCCTACAAAGTCGTTGGACGTTAAGGTTTTTTTCATTGGCTCCATCCATCCTGCATCGCTGGTAACCTCAATGGCAAGGAAGCCCCACTCCTCTTTCCGCAGGGTGATATGCTGCCTGTTCTGTTCCGTAATCTTGGAAAATTCCCGCTGGGCTTCTTCTATGCGGAAGGTTATGCGCTTTTTTTTCCTTACGGCAATTAAAAATTCTTCCACCTGCCCCATGGTGCAGGGCTTGCGCCGGAGCATCTGGTAAATAAGCTGCTCCTCTGTTTCCTGCGGCTTAAAAATATGCACAAATTCCGGCTGCCCAAATACCCTTGCGGCTTCTTCCATGGAATTCCTTGCCAGGTTGGCAAAATCAAAAATGCTTTTTATTTTCCCAACGGAACTGCCCGGGTAGCTCCTCGTCACGGACACGGAAAATGGGAGGTCATATTCCCCCTGGCTGCTGACTATATGGAAGCTGCCGTTCTGGCAATCCCCCTCTGTCAGCCCTTCGCTGCGGAATTCAAATTTCTGTGTAATCAGGGTTCCCTGGAACTTTGGGCTTAAGCACTCCATCCTTGGGCTGGAGGAATAGACAATGCCGTTTACCGGAATATTGTTTGTGCTGCCTATGGTAAACTCCCCTTTATATACCGTCCCTTCCACTACTTCAAATTCCAGCTTTTCCGCAGAAAGATGGAGTACGGAGGAATCGCTGATGCAGATCCCTGCTGCCAGTTCTTCTAATTTTTTCTGCAAATCCTCACCTGCTTTATGGTTGCTTTTTTATCTTGATACGTTATAATAAAAGTCAGTTCTATTCATTATAAACCATTCAAACATTTGTGTAAATATTTTTGGAGGAAATTTATGTTACAGCACAAAGACCATTTCCATGGAAGCGACCTTGAGAAAATTGAACAGATTTACGGCATCCGAAAAGATGAAATTGTAAGCTTCAGCGCAAACGTCAACCCCCTTGGCATCTCGCCCCTGCTGCGGGAAACACTGGCTGCCCATATTGACGCCATCAGCTCTTACCCAGACCGGGAATACCTTTCCCTGCGCAAGTGCATTGGGGAATATGTGGGCACAGATTATGAAAACATTATTATGGGGAACGGCTCCACAGAACTGATTTCCCTGTTTATCCAGTTAAAACATCCCAAAAAAGCCCTGATTATCGGCCCCACTTACTCCGAATATGAGCGGGAAATCTCGCTGGGGGGCGGCACTTGCCTTTACTATCCCTTAAGGGAAGAACAGGATTTCGTGCTGGATGAAAGGCATTTCACGGCGCAGCTTCATGAGGGCATTGACCTTTTAGTCCTCTGCAACCCCAACAACCCTACCTCCGGCGCCATCACAAGGGGCACCATGCGCCATATCCTTGACGTGTGCAAGCAGAATGATATTTTCGTAATGGTAGATGAAACTTATGTGGAATTTGCGGACAACTATGAAGCGGTTACTTCTGTGCCGCTGACGGCCTACTACAACAATATCGTCATCCTGCGGGGGACTTCCAAGTTCTTTGCAGCGCCGGGGCTCAGGCTGGGCTATGCCATTACCGGGAACCGGGAGTTTGTGAAAGCCATCCACACCCGGAAAAACCCCTGGACCATCAATTCCCTGGCTGTGATTGCCGGGGAAATCATGTTCCGTGACAAAGCCTATATCAAGGAAACCCGGGAACTGATTTCCGGGGAACGGGCACGGATGTACCAGTTGTTTGCAGGGGATGGGAGGTTTAAGGTGTATCCCCCCAGCGGGAATTTTATGCTGGTGCGGCTGCTGCCGGAAGGGATGACCTCGGGGGAGCTGTTTGAGCGGGCAATCAAGGAACGGATGATGATACGGGATTGCTCTACCTTCCCCTTTTTGGACCATAAGTATGTAAGGTTCTGCTTTATGGGGAAGGAAATGGACGATAAGCTGGCGGAATGCCTGATGCGGTAATGCCGCGGGCCTTTCCAGAACTTTTCGCTACAGCAAACGCAGCAGACAGGAATCCACTGGCCGCAGGGGCGCAAAGCACCCAATTCCTATCATCTTCTGTACAGTCAAATACCCCGTAGCTTGCTGCGAGGTATTTGATTTCATAGCTATACATGGAAAAACCGGCTTGGTATCCATAGGGCAAGGGATGATCCTCCAGCGCAAAGGGCGGTTCTGCCAATTCAGGATGTTCTTTGGCCCAAGTTAGCTTTTCGGATTCCTCTGCCAATATGCCAGAGAACATAATCCTGCATTATGTCTATCCGTGGTTGCTAATGGAATGATCCCTTTCTAACCTCAATACTTTAAACTTATCTCCCTTCCGGTATCCATAACACCGCAACACTCTGCTAAACCTAAATTTCATAATTGTTTTTCCCTCATACTTTTTGCTTCTGAACCAATTGTCTTTTGGGGAAGATGGACTATATTTTTTATATTCCAACCCATCATCCAGCCCAATGCTTTCCCACGATACATGATTCACAAACTTATCTAATGTAGACAACAGTTCTGCAAATTCATCCTTCTCCAAAATAGATACGCCATGTTCCTCCTCCAATGTTGTACAGTCAATTCTGGTATCTTCATACCGAACTATCAACATCTGTTTCTTATCCATCAAAATCAGCTTGTGAAAATTTTTTAATAAATATTTGGGAGTATGTACTGAGAACACATGGTAATTATTTTTATTGCCATTTTCTTGGCTGCTTATTTTCAATTCACAATCCTGAAATTTACTTGATTGGAAAGACAGCAAGAAATTCCCCGTTACAGCTGCTTCTGCCAGCGATGTAGCCGTAATATTTTCTTCTCCCCATAAGAATTCCAAAGATATATCATGGATAGGTTCTGCATCCCAATATGGATATTGATAAATCTCTTGGTCTAATTTCAATTTTAGCCGCAATAATTCATCAGAATTCCCACATAACTTTAAATCGCATATTTTTTTCTCTTTTGTAATATGGCATTCATGGAACTGGCTTTAACGACTTTAAAAAATCATCGGTACTTTCAAACTGTCCATGTAAGGATCTTTCATTTAATAAAAATTCCATCCTACCACCCCAATATAACATCTAAATCCTTACTAACTTGGTCAAATAAACCTTCTGGGGACTTAAGCGCCTTTCCTTCCTTGTCAATTGGTATATTGACAGGAACACTGCACCCCTTTTCATCTTGTGTAAAAAAATATATACTTACGTTTTCTGTTTCTATTTCATCTAAATGGATACTTTTACGGATTCCATGATAAATATGGTCGCTATGGGTTTCTACAATTATCTGCACGCCACACTGGGCAAGAAATGCAAAAAATTTCACCAATTCTGCCTGCCCCGACGGATGCAGGTGAATTTCTGGGTTCTCAATGACAAGCAAATCCCCATCCTTACAAGACAATGCTGCAATTACAATTTCTGCAATATATGTCACACCCGTCCCAACATTTTTTGCCCTCATTTCAAAAGGTATTTTTTCATTGGAATATAAAACCTGAATAAATTCTGACTTTTCAATTTCCCTTGCTTTTATCCGGTATCCCATAATCTTATTAAGCCAATAGTCCACCTGTCCGCCAAATGTCAGCTTTGATTCCATATCATAGATAAAATCTGTGTCTAAGTTCAATGGTTTCTCATCATGTGCAGATAAATAGTGGAAGACATATTCACAATTTTTTCCAATTATGATATCATCCCCCAAATATTTTCCATACGTGTCCTGCACCCCGATTCTGTCTGCGGAACAATAAATTACTTTCATTTTACCATCATCATCCCCTGAAACCGTTGTGGAATTTTTCGATATTATTTTAGACCGCTCTTTTATCTGCCCGGAATCTTCATACTGCATATACAATTTTATTTCCCGGCTTCCCACCATTGCGTTTTGCAATTCATTTGGTTTCCCGATATTCATGTATTCGCCGCGGAATGGATTTTTCCCATTTTGCAGCATTGCAAAAATAGATTGGATCACGGTAGTTTTCCCTTTTGAATTCTGCCCAGCTAACAATGTAAAGTTCTTCAACATTAATTCAGCATAATCAAAACACTTAAACCCTGTAATCTGAATATTATTTACCATAAATCTCCCTCTCTAAAAATCTCAGCTATTCGGTTGATGCCCATAAAACTCATATCACACCTTTCAACCATATTCCTGACTCTCTTGTTTTCAAACACTTCCATTCGGTTCTCCCCTGTTCTGATTTTTTCCCATATTCCCATAAAACACAAATATTTTGTTCTGTCTTCTGCTGAGATCCGGATAAACAGGCTGCTGCTATTAGCCTTTCGGCCTAAAAAATAATAAAGGGATTCAAACTGCTCACATAAACCATCCAGAAACCTGCCATCCATATCCTGTAATCCATAAAGGGTATATTCCAATAGCTGGAACCTATCTGCACTCTGGACTTCCCGGGCATTAAAAAATCTTGATGCAACACAGTGAACCATAAGAAAATAAATCAGGTTATATTGAATATTTAACTCCAATCTCAAAGGATAATCTATCTTTGAAAGCAATTCCCCAAAAAATTCCATTCCTTCCCCATGGTAAAGTATGTTCCGTATGCTCTGTTCCTGCAAATTTGTCCATTCCTCTATAAAAGCCCCCACCTGCATATGCATATATTTTGGGTTCAAATAGTCAATCACATGCAGAATCACGGCTGAATAATAAATATCCTTCTTGGAGCCATATCTTTCCATTTTCTCTAAAAAATGTTTCGTTTCTTCTAGTTCTGAAGTATCCTTGCTGTTTACATCAAAACCATACTCTAAATATTCCATTAAAAACCTAAGCCTGTTATTTTTTTCCAATACCAGCAATGCCCCATTCTGCAATTCAGAAACATAAACTGGGGGAAAAGGGATTCCCTTCCATAAAGCTTCCAATACTTCCCGCGTTACTTTGTTTTTATGGGCTCTTGCAGCGCTTCTTTTTTCATAAAAAAATAATTGCCCATGTTTATAGCGTTCAAAAACCTCATCAACGTCATATTTTCTTGTATCAATAATAATTCTCTGATTCTTATACATTGGCCTTTCCCTTATCTGCACAGCAACCATTTTCTACTTACTAATATATACATTTTCCCCCATCTGTCCACAAAGCATTGCCCATAAATATCGTATTCCCTAATCTTTTATATATGGATGGCATAACGCATCTCATGCCACTGCTCCCCGCCCCAACTGGAATCTGCAATCCCACAATCGCAAAATCCCATCTTCTGGTACATCCCAACCTTTTCTTCCAGGCATGTCAGGATTGCAGACTGCCTTCCGTTTTCCCGCTCCCTCTGCATATACCGGCGCACAATTTCCCGTGCCAGCCCCTGCCCGCGGTATTCGGGCAGCACGTCCAGTCCCAGAAGCATGATGTTCCTGCCCTCTGGGCAGTGAAGGCTGACGTCCGTAAAAAACTCATCCCGGAAAGAAGTTTCCTCTGTAGAAAGCCCGTTTAGGAACCCTGCCATTTTGCCTGTACGTTTGTCAATTGCTACCAAAAACAGTTCCGGCGCTTTCTCCACCCGCTCCAGCATCATGTTCCGTGAGCAGGCTTCATGGGGCGGAAAACAAATCCGCTCCACCTCGGCAGCGGTTTCCCCCTCGCTGGGCAAGATATTGCGGAACTGAAAATTTTCATGCAGCATCCCAGCTGCCGCAAACACTGTTTCTCCCTGCATCTTTTTTTCCATGGTAAGCACCTGTTCCCTTCGTTTTATTGTTTTATTTCCATGATACAATAAAGGCATGTGAACCACAATAGGGACGGTAAATTTTTTTGAAACTTTTTGCCCCATATCTGTATCTAATAAGTACCAAAAGCAAACAAACCATTTAAATGGGAACAAGGGGGCTGCGGCGATCCGCTTCGCGGCATAATATCTTGGAAACCTATGGAAAGGGGGGAATGGACTTATGCAGACGCTTGTTGGAAAAGCTGTCCAGGGGGATACGGGGGCTTTCCTGGAATTGATGGACAGGAATTCCCTTGCAATGTATAAAGTAGCCCGTGCAATACTGAACAATGATGAGGATGCGGCGGACGCCATCCAGGATACGGTCTTAAGCTGTTTTGAAAAATTGGATACGTTAGAGAAACCAGAGTATTTCAAGACATGGATGACCCGGATCCTGATTAACAAATGCAACGGCATCCTGCGGCACCACCGGAGGGAGCACCTTCCGGGCAATTTGCCCGAGCCTTCAAGGCCGGATATGTCCCTCGCCGAATTTGAGTTTAAGGAAATGCTGAACCTGATGGATGAAAAGTACCGCCTTGTTGTGGTCTTTTACTATATGGAAGGGCTCAAAATCCCAGAAATCGCAGCGCTTCTGGAATTAAACAGCAATACGGTAAAAACAAGGCTTGCGCGCGCAAGGGAACAGCTCCGCAATGCATATCTGGAAAAATAAAAAACGCAGGGGCTGCCTTGGGCATCCGGGAAAAACGAAAAACGGAGTGAAACGCAGGCTCCGGCAAAGGAGGTTTTTCAATGAAACAACAAACTGACACTTCTCAACCTTACGACCTTCAATTGGACCATAAAATAAAAAAAGTACTGGACAGCCCATTCCCACTTCCAGAACAAGTGGAACAGGCTAAGAAAGAAGCATTTGCAAAAATTAACGGCATGGCGGCCGGAAAAATTTCCAAAGAAACCCAAGGCACAGCCATAAACCGCGGGCATGGCAGCCACCCCGCAGCAAAAACTTCCAGGCAGGCACAAAAACATTCCGGCAGCAGGAAATTCCAAAAAACATTCTTCCCTGGCCTTGCGGTTGCAGGGGCAGCTATATTTTGCTGTATTTACTTTACCAATACGGACGTTTCTGCACAAGTGCCCATTGTCAGCCATATATTTGAAAAACTGGAAAAAAACCTTGAATTTTCCGGGGAATACGCTGGCTTAGCAGAGCCAGTAGGGCAAGACGCTGCAGGATTAGAAAGCATTACCGCCAACGGGACTACCATCACCCTTTCCGAAGCTTACTGCAATGGGGCTGCGCTGTATTTAAGCCTGTCCATCCATTCCCAGGACCCTCTCCCAGATACTTTTATCGGGCAGGATGGAAAACCTGTTGTTGAACACCGAACCTCCGTAGATTTTGATTTCGACGAAGAAGGGGAAATTGACTGGCTGAATGGCGGAAGCTGGCACACAGACGGTGAAATGCTGGATGAACATACCTACGCTTGTGTCATCCGGTTTGATTTCGGGCAGTATTATGCAGAAAAGGGCGTAGAAATACCTGATAGTTTCCATACAAAATTATCCATTTCTAAAATTGCAGGGACAAAACTGGAAGATACCCGCCCGGAACTGCCGCAGGAATTACAGGAACAATACGAAACCGCCATGAAAGAAAATGGCCTTGGGCTCACAGAGGAAGACCAAAGACAGTTCACGGAAGAACAGAAAGATACCGAACAGCGGCTTTTCAACGAAATGCGGAACGCCTATTATGAATTATATCCGGAAAGGCTGACATATCCAAACCAATATGATAACTGGATCTTAGACGGCCCATGGCATTTTGAATTTGACGTCACCAGAAATAATTCGGATGTTATCCGCAAGGACATCAACGATGTGGACGAAAATGGCCTTGGGATTATTGCGGTTACCAAAACACCAATGGAACTCACTGTAGAAACAGAAGAGAATTTAGACTATTTCCCCGTTGTCCTTGATGCAGACGGAAACCTGATGGACGCAAGCAGCAGTTCTTTCAACACTGTATCTACCAGCGGCCATGATACATCGAAAGTAGACGTTTATATCTGTGATTATATAGAATATATGGATGAACTGAAAGGTTACTGGTGGTCGGAAGATTACGAAGAAAAAGCAAAGGTGAAAACCTTCCGGCAGCTTTTGGACGAACGCGCACTGTACCATAAAGAAATTCTATTTGAGGAACCATAAATTTGTACCATGATTACTCCGGCAGTTAATTATTGCTCCGTCGGTATTCCAGCGATCCCGGCGTGGATTATCTGCGGGCTGCCGTTGTAATTTAAGTAGAAAAATCTGTTCCCGTATGATATACTGAATCTGTCAAAAATGCTGTTCCCACAAGAAAGGAAACATAATGAAAATGATAGGTTTACTGATACTTGCTGTGTTTTATGCGGTCTACATTGGCAAGATGGTATTACAAAAAAGAAAAGGCATACAGACAGACCAAATAGCAAAAGGCAAGCAGAAAACAAAAGTATTCTACATTGAACTGGTTATGAAAACAGCCACTTATTCCGTGGTTGCCGCAGAAGTCCTCAGCCTGCTTTTTGCTCCGCCATATTTGCCGCAGCCGCTCGTTGCTGCCGGTGTGGTCCTTGGCTTTCTCGGAGATATCCTTTTTACTGTGTCAGTCGTAACAATGAAAGACAGTTGGCGGGCTGGCATAGCGGAACACGATAAAACAGAAATCATTACCAGCGGGATTTACAGCATTAGCAGAAATCCCGCCTTTTTAGCCTTTGATTGTGTTTATGTAGGGCTGCTGCTTATAGCCTTCCACTGGGTTTTGCTGGTATTTTCTGTTTTTGCTATGGTAATGCTCCATCTGCAGATACTACAGGAAGAAACGTTTTTGTCAAAAACATTCGGGGCAGAATACAATGTCTACAAAAGCAAAGTCCGACGGTATCTTGGACGGAACTAATTACGGTTTATGTCCGGCGGCTCCCGTTTCCAGCATTTTCATCATCTTAAAACGAATGCTTTTTGTAATGTTCCATCCCAAAAATGCTAAATGCCATAAATAACAAGCCTGAACCAATCACTATGGTAAGCATTGCAGAAAACGGAAACTGTACATTTCCAAACATATAAGTGATTCCATTCTCAGCCCCATAGATATCTATTATTTCTTGCGCTGTCATGTACGTGCCTTTCACTGTCTGGTCTGTTACATTTCCAAAAGTTGCCATAAGCGGTTCTCTTGTCATTACTCTGCGCATAAGCGTCGCGCCGTGATGGGCTGGAACGAGTGCGAATATTTTTTGGATATTTGCAGGAAACATACCTATTGGCAGAAATGCCCCTGTAAGAAAGCCAACCAGCGCAGACATAATTCCTGTAAATGTACTGTACAGGCTTACGCTTTTTATCAACATGGCTGCTTCAAAAAGTATGCTTGTTGCTGAAAATGTGTTTGCAATAATTAAGCCTGCCATTTCTAAATTGCTCCGCATACTTAACCATTCGCCGCCGTTCATTACGATAAATCCCTCTGATAAGAACAGGCAGAGTATATTCATCACAATGCCTACAAGAAACGGGGCTAACCAATAACCGACAACCAGCTTGTTACGGGCGACTGCGCTGACAAGGAAGCTGTCTAACCGGTTATCATTGCTGTCCTGTACCATGATTGTAAGTACATTGAGGGGAACTAAAATGCAGTTAATCATCAATACGCCTGCCATTGATGTTGTGTCAACCAGCCAGCGTATATGGGCAAAATCCATTCCCTCCACTTCGGCGTATACGTCCATCATTCCTTTTGCCATATAGTCACCAAGAAACAGACTGATAAGGACTATGAATAACAGCATATAAACAAAAGAGAACAAAATGGATAATGGGTTTTTCAGATAAAGTTTCATTGTTCTGCCAGTTAATACACGTATTTCTTTCATTTCGGCACCTCCGTATGACCTGTGACTGTTAAAAATACATCGTCCATATTTCCTTTTATCAATTCAAAATCAAGAAAATCATCTAAGCTGTTTACTATTTTTAGCGCTTCATGGCTATCTTCCATCGAAAGCGAAACGTAATCCGCTTTTTGCTTTGCGGTGTAGCCCATTGTCCGCAGTTGTTTCATGCCCTCCTCTGAATTGGGAAAACGCAGCTTTAATGTGTCTTTTCCATACTTGCTTTTCAATGTGTCCGGTGTTCCCTCCGCACAAATTCTGCCCTTTTCCAGTATCAATACATTGTCTGCCGCTGCCGCTTCCTCCATGTAATGCGTTGTGAGAAAAACGGTCATTCCCTGCTGCGTCTGCATATCCCGTATCAGTTTCCAGATGGCTGTGCGTGTTTGTGGGTCTAACCCTGTTGTGGGTTCGTCCAGTATAAGAATTTCCGGCTTGTTTAAAATTGCACGGGCGATTTCACATTTTCGTTTCTGCCCGCCGGACAGTTTTCCGAAAGGACGCTTCCAAATATCGGAAAGCCCAAATACATCACGCAATTCATTGATTCTGCAATGGAGTTCATCACCACATAACCCTTGAAAACGTGCCCGTGTATTCAGATTATCCCCAACCGTCAATAAATCGTCTAAAACATTGGTCTGAAAAACGACACCCAAACGGCTTCTCACTTTTGCAGCTTCTTTGTCTGTGTCAAAACCATCTACAATTATGCTGCCGGAAGTTTTCGGGAGCAATGTACAAATCATACTGATTGTTGTAGATTTTCCTGCGCCGTTCGTTCCAAGAAACGCGAACAGTTCACCTTGTTTCACTGTAAAGCTGATATTATTTACAGCGACAAACTTATCAAACTGTCTGCACAAATTTTTAATCTCTATGATATTTTTCATTTTGTCACCAACCTTTCTTTCCATATCTTAATTCATTACGTTCCGTTATTAGCAAGTGTTTTTAAAAAAAATTTCCGGGACTGATACGCCCCGGAATGATACCTTGCTTACCTTTATTCCTGTTTTTGATAATAAATGTTTAAGGCTTCTTCTAAAAATGGTTCTGCCTTTTCAATCAGTTCCCGTTCAGCAGGATTCCATACTTCCCTCTGGTTGTCAACTGCCAGAAATGCCTGTTCATGTTCGGGATTTCCCCCTGTGACTTTTTGTACCATTTCCGTCCACTCCATTGCCAGTGTCTGGGCGATTGCCTCACCGGGCATTATTCCGGCTTCATTGAATGCTGCTGATTTTATAGAAAGGCGTTTCCATGTGTTGTAAAAGTCCATTACATCATCCAATGTCTGAAAATGTTCTTCAAAAACTTCTGTCTGTTCCTCTGAAAATTCGTAATTTCCCCAGATAGTAAGGTCAACTGTGCCGAGTGACTGCATAAAAGTTGCCAACAGCGTCCACGGCGGCGTTTTTCCGGCATTGATAATTTCCTGGCTTGCTTCAATAGCGGCAATGCTGTTTTGGATATTGTATATTTGGTTGTACAGCATAACTTTTTGTGCAGATAATAATTCATCGGCATTTTTATCTGTTTTAGGTTCAGCAAGTATTCTTTTAATTTGATTCAGTGAAAAGCCTAAACCACGATAAAAAATAATATGTTCTAACTGAATCATATCTTTTTCTGTGTAAAAACGCCGTCCGCCCTCTGTGCGTCCTGATGCCGGAAGAACCCCGATATTATCATAATGCTGTAACGTCCGTATCGTAAGCCCGGAAATCTTTGCTACTTCACCTGTACTGATTTGCTTTTCGCCAATGATTTTCACCTCTGGCTTTATGATACCATATTACATAACGTCATGTACACAATTAGGTTATTTCTTTCAAGTATGTTTCTGCAGTTTCTTCTGTCAGACCAAACTTTTCACAGATTTGTTTCAGAATAACGTCACTTGATATTTGTAGCTCTTTCAGTGTTAAAATCATAGCTGTTATTCCTTTATCAATTCCCTTTTGAATTCCTTTCTCCTCCACACCCTTACTTAAATTACACATAAGCGACACCTCACTTTCCAAGGCTAAAGTCATTCTGATATGAAAA
>OFHA01000929.1_pt1 | contig 23042 bp, 15 predicted proteins | sample 1521891 | NCBI WGS metagenome assembly OFHA01 (sample SAMEA3504089, study PRJEB24116) | mouse gut metagenome | biome: mouse gut; feature: mouse-associated habitat; material: faeces | place: Denmark | collected 2011
TTGTCAATAGTATTTCAATGATTTATACACAAATCAGATTTTGTTCGCCGTAGGCAATTTAAAGTTTTTTGTCTCGCTTTTTTAAAAAAAGCGAGTGAGGTTTGGAGCAAAGCTCCAATGTTTTAGCAGAAGAATATTGTTTTATTTGTGGACGCTGTCCGGTTTCCACTTCGCTCCAGTCGGCGCTGAATATCCACCAGACATTCAGCATCCTGCAAACTTCTCTCCCAGAAAGTTTAACAAAGAACTTGTATTATGTGAACACAATGATATCGCTATTTATAGAGCAAAACTCTCAATGTTTTAAATGCGTGTTTAGCCATTCCCAAAAAAAGTATTGACTTTAATAAATACATATATTATGATATGCTGGAGCAATATTGTATAACAAAATCATATAAAGTGTTAAAAACATTGGAGGGCTGAGGGAATGAAACAAAATTTATTAGAGGATTTATACAAGAATTATGCAGGCAACACAGAATGTATTATACAATGCAAAGAATTAAATGAAACCATTGACAAAATCATTGATATACTACATAATGATATGAACTTAAATGACACAGATATTGACACTTTAGTGGAGTATATTGCGAATAGTCAATGTATTGCACAAAAACAAGGTTTTATATCTGGATTTCGTTATGCTGTACAAATCATGATGGAATGTACAAACAACAATTAAATGTACATTGTTATGAAAAATAGCCTCCTAAAATAAGGAGGCTGTTTTTTTATTATTCTTATTATTTTTTTTGGCTATTCTGAGCCTATTGGTGCCATAGAATCAATCGCTACTGGAGGTGGTTCTGTTTCTGATACTGGAGGTGGTGGTTCTGGCTGTGTTGGTTCTTGTGGTATATTCAAATAATCTGGTACCGTTGTATTTGGATTTTCATTTGTTGTACTATTTTGATTTTCATTGTTATTGTTATTTTCGTTTTCTTCTGGATAATCTCCACCAATAGGAATTTCGGAATCTATTACAGGCTCTGGGACATATCCTGGATTGCTTGCGCTATGCACTGTACAAGTACTACCAATATCAATATCCACTTTTCCTTCCCCTGCTGCCGCTTTATTGACAATTTGACCTGTATCTGGATTGACAGCCAATACAACGCTTGTTGCTTTACAATGTGAGTTTGCCAATTTTCCTGTTGATAAATCCACAGAATAACTCTTATGATATGTGCATACCTCCGTAGCAGAACCAAAATCAGATGCACACAAATCAGAGCCAATGGCATTACCATAATAATCTCTGCTACATATGGATGCAGGTACCATACCTGATGCAGAGCAGAAACTTCTTGACACAATGCCATCAGGACGATTAAATCCTATATCTTCTTTTCCTTCATGCACTCTTGTCATAATTTCTTTCCATATTTTTAAATGTGTCGAACCACTAAATTTCATTGTTTTTGGATTATCATACCCCAACCATATAGCAGCACAATAATATGGTGTATATCCTGCAAACATTAAATCTTTGTCATCTGTTGTTGTACCTGTTTTACCTGCAACTGTCATACCTGGTATATTTGCCGCTGTACCTGTTGCATAATATCTGCGCTGTACTACAACATCTTTCATCATATCTGTAAGCAAATATGCTGTACTTTCTTTCAACACTCTTGTAGGGTCGTCTTTATTTTCCAAAAGTACATTACCATCATGGTCATATATCGTTGTGTAAAATTTAGGTTGATAGTGCAAACCACCATTTGCAATAGTAGAGTATGCCCCTGTTAATTCCAATACAGATATACCATCTGTAATACCGCCTAATGCAAGTGCTGCACCTTTATCACTAAACACTTGACCATTTCTTTCATCATTATCTACTAATGAAGTAAAACCAAAGTTTTCCAGATATTCATATGATTTATCATAGCCTACCATCATAAGTGCTTTTACAGCAAGTATATTCATAGAACGAGTGATACCTTCTCTTACTGTTGTAGCACCTCTATATTTTTTATCCCAGTTTTGGAATTCTTTCGCACCTACTTTTAAAGGTTCATCAATAATAATAGAGCCTGGCATCAATATACCCATATCAATAGCGGGTGCATATGCTGATAATACCTTAAAACAAGAGCCTGGTTGACGCAATGCCTGCGTTGCCCTATTAAATACTGTATCACCTTGTTTTTTGCCTCTACCGCCTATCAATGCCTTTATTTCGCCATTGTGATAGTCCATAATCACCATTGCAGATTGTAATGAAGAAGACAAAGATAATTTTTCTGCTACCATTTCATGTTGAGAGTCTTCATATTTTGCTTTGACTTCTGCTGCAAATGCATTTGCTTCTTCTTCAGAATTAACGGTCTTTGTTTCATAATAATGGCTTTGTTTTTCTGTTTGTTTATCCATAACAGAAACAGTATAGGTTGCTTCTAATGTATTGTCTGAAGCTGGGAAAAAAGAATCATCTTGGTATACTTCTTCCATAATACCCTGCATACCCATATCTATGGTAGCATTGATTTTTAAACCGCCACTGTAAATTTTGTCATACGCCTGTTCTTTTGCCATACCTTTTTTCTCTTGCAAGTCTTGTGCTATCTGCTCAATTAAAGCATCTACAAAATAGTTATGTTTTGACTCTCCACTGACTTCTTCTGTAATACTTCCCACCAATTTAGAATAAATATCTTCTGCTTTTGCCTGGTCATATTCTCCTTGTGAAATATAACCCAATTCCAGCATTTTGTCCAATACAGTAACTTGGCGTCTTTTGCTTTCTTCTGCATTACTGATAGGAGAATAACGAGAAGGATTTTTTGTAATACCAGCAATACAAGCACATTCTGCTAATGTCAAGTCGCTTACTTCTTTTCCAAAATAAAATTTAGAAGCAGACTGCACACCATTCAAACCGTGATTTAATGCTATGGTATTCAAATACAACTCTAATATATAATCTTTTGCCTTTTCTTTTGAGCCAAGTTGTTTTTCTAAATCTCTTTCAAATATCACAGCAAGATACTGTTCTTTTATTTTTCTTTGTATTTTCTTTTCATTTGTTAATACCACATTTTTAATCAACTGCTGTGTTAATGTACTTGCGCCTTGCGTAAATTCTTTGTTTTTGATATTTGTTATAAGCGCTCTGCCCATACCTCTCATATCAATACCACTATGCTGATAAAAACGTTCATCTTCTATGGCAATCACAGCTCTGCGTAAATTGACAGGTATGGTTTCCAGTTTCGCATATTCTCTATTTTCTTTACCATGCAGACTATCAATTTCATTTCCTGCACTGTCATAAATAAATGATGTATACGATTCTGGTACAACGTCTACAACATTTATGGCGTCAGTACCTTCTATAATACCCATAACCATGCCAAGCCCTGCACCACCAACAGCAAAACAAAGTATAATACCTACAATAAATATAAATTTAAATATGCTACCGATAATGCTTTTTTTCTTTTTCTTTTTTCTCCTTTTGTTTTGAGGAGGACGTTGTTGCATACCAGAACGCTTCATATCACTTGTGCGGTTCTGACCTGTTGTATATTGTTTTTGTGTTGTTTGTCTTTGTCCTGTTTGCCTCTGTCCCTGAGGCATTTGTCTTTGTCCTGTTTGCCTCTGTCCCTGAGACATTTGTCTTTGTCCTGTTTGTCCTCCAATTGTTTGCCTTTGCGACATATTTGCATGATAATTGCCATTTGTTCTTTGCGGATACCCATTACCATACATATTTTGTCCCATATAAGGCGATTGTCCTCCTTGCAGACGGCGCTCTGGTGGGCGCTGCTGCCCTGATGGATGCCGTATATTTTTTGATTCATCCATATTTCAATAACCTCCCTTATATGAACTGATTATATCAGATATACTTCATTTTAGAAAGGTTTTTCTCTTACAAATTTATTACTTTTATAAATTATTTGTTAATATTGTATATTTTTGTAACATTTTAACACATTTTGTCATACTATTTTTGTAATAGTTGCACCTTTCTCTATAATACATAAATAATAATTAAATAAAAAATAATATTAAAGTTAGGAGTAAAGAGTATATGGATGATTAGGAAAACGAAATTTTCCTTATTATTTTCCTTATTAAAAGTTCTTTACTTCTTTCTTGAAAGAAAGAAGTAAAGTTTGAGATGAACTCTCAAGGTTTTAACAAAATCATGCTCTTTTTGTGGACGCTGTTTATACCTGACAAAAATTTTATATTTTGCGAACACAATGATTATGGTACAGCAAAAGAGATTTCATTCATATAATAAAATATTACATAATTTAACGGAGTGATATATTATGAAAAAAAACAAAAAAGTACCACTTTTTATAAAACTACTTTTTACATTTTTAATTGTATTTTCATTATTATTTTTCATACTTGTTTTATATGACACAAAAATTTTTAAAACAGTTGTAGAAATTTCACACATACAATCTAAAGCAACGGCAAATACTATTATTGATAAAGCAGTACAAAATACCATAAAAGAATTGAACATTACTTCTTCCGATTTTTTTATAGAAAAGCAATCAGATACCTCTGCTGTATCTGTAAACACCATACTCATAAACACATTTTGTACCACTGTGAGCATGGGTATTACAAAAGGTATGGAACAAATTGCAGATGAATATATCAGCATACCATTGGGCGTAATTACTGGTATAGAGGTGTTTTCAAATATAGGACCAAATATACCTTTTTATATCAAACCTATGGGTATTGCGTCAGTAGACTATGAAACTTCTTTTTCTGCAGAAGGCATAAACCAAACCAATTTTAAAATATGGTTAAATATTGCTATGGATATTAAAATCGTAAACCCTTTAAAAAGTGAAACCATGTCTGTAAGCAGAAAAATAATGCTTGTTGATACTGTTATCAATGGTACTGTTCCAGAAAGATATATGTCATTAAATAATTAAATATTGAAATAACTATTGACAATATCATCAAAATATTATTTAATGTAATTACGAGCAGTACAATATTTTTTGTACTGTAAGTATACATTTTTTATCCCTACGAGCAGTGCGAATCATAAAACAGTTATAACTGTTTATGTAAGTGCAACAGCACAATATCGCACTGCTCATCATTTTTTATATTATTAGGAGGTTTCATAATTATGGAAAAAACATTACGTGTTTTTTTAGAAGAATTAGGCAGCTATTGTTATGACCATGGAGATTATAATGTAATTAAAAATACAAATAAATCAGAAGAAGTAAAAAAATTTGTGGACTGCTATATCAAAGGTGCAGAAATTATAAAAAATGGTGAAAATGGCAAACCTTTATTTGTAAAAGGTAAAGCAAATGCAGATAAAGGTTCTACTGGAGAAGAAAAACTCTATTTCCATGGCTATCAACTTTATGATATGACAGGACAAACAGGGGAATGGGTGATTGCAACATTTCCATCTAAACAGGAATTAGAAAAGCATATATTAAGCGAAGGCGGCTACTTAAATATTTATTGCACAGAAATGCTTGTATTTTTAGATGGTGTTATGCAACCTTTTGAAGTAGAATTCTTTGGAGATAATCAAAAATACATCACCATTGATAAAGATTTATTTGATGAGGAATTAGATATTAAGGGTATGCAAAATAGAATTTCTGTAAAATGGCTTCCTTTAGAAACAGAAGAATCAGAAAAAAAAGCAGAAACAGCAGTAAAATAATCTGATATATAAAATGATTGAAAGGGGAAAATTTTGTTTTCCCCTTTTATTTTTGATTTATTATAAAATCACTGTTTGTTGATATTTCTTAAATGCATATAAACCGTATTTTTAGATATCCCTAAATGATTTGATATGGTAATAACAGAATCTTTTAAATTAAAAATACCTCTTTGATAGAGTAAATACACGATTTCTTTATTTTTATTAGATGAAGAAATAGATAAATCATTATATACTATTTTTTTCACTTCTTCTAATGCACCTATCATTAAATCTTCTGCATTATCCACAAAATTTTCAGAAATATTATTTTCATTTTCTTGTGTATTTGTATTGACAAATGAATTTACAAATTCAAACAATGATGTATTTAAAAAAAAGTTGATACAAAATAAGCCTATAATTCTATCTCTTTCCCCGTAAATGGCAGAAATAGAAGATTTTATTTGCTCTCCTTTTTTGTTTTTAGCAAAATATGTTATAAATTTCTGTTCTTTGTTTTCTTCTAACTTTGTTAATACAGAAAGTGCAACATCTGTAATGGGTGCACCTACCATACGTCCTGAATGATTTTCATTTACAATTTTGATAATAGAAGAATCCAAACTTTCTAAACTGTGTATGACAATTTCGCAACCACTGCCTAAAAAATCTCCCAAACCATCAGCAATATTTTTATAAGATTCTAATATTATTTTGTCATTTTCTGTCAATATTACAGTAGGGTTTTTCATAGCCAAATCTCCTTTTTATATCAATGATATCTCTATACTTTTATGTAATTTTCATAGTATTTTTATATTTTAAAAATAAACACAGATATTTCTAACGATTCATCGCTTTTTATACTATATTACTACAAAAAATAGTATATATGAAAAAAATAAAAATTTCAATAATGCAACTATCAGCTTTGTAAAAAACATATAAAAGTCATATCATTATCAAAAAAATTTTAATAAATAGTACATATAGCACATATATAAAATTATAATAAATAGGAAGTGATGCTATGAAAAAAAATGCAGTAACAGAACAAAATAAATTTATTTTCTGTGGTATCAACTGGAAAGTAAGAGCAAAAAATCCCTATTTTTGGATTGGTCTAATTGCTGTAATATTTGCCTCTGTAGGCATTAAACCAGAAATGCTCACAAGCTGGGGAATACTTTGGCAAGAATGTAAACAACTTTTTTCAAATCCCTTTGCACTTTGCTGTGTTATTATTGCAGTAATAGGCTATGTAAATGACCCTACCACAAGTGGTATAAAAGATAGTAATCAGGCACTTAGCTATCATGCTCCTAAAAAAGAATGAAAAATATCCCCTGCTATCATAGTAGGGGATTATTTTTATAGTAGATATTGATAGTATGTCCATTTTTTCTATTACTAAATATCATTTTCTGCCCATTCTTCTTCATATTTTAAAAATGAAATAATGTCTTCATCAGCCGCTTCTCCAATTTCACTGCCACCTTCATGATCCCATGCTGTAAAACTTAATCCTTCAGAATCAGGACTATAAGAACATAACCAGAATGAAAAATAATTATCTTGACCAAAAACAAACCAATTATGTGTAAATGGTTCTTTTTCTGATGCTTCTAATGCCATATCTAATGGAAAAATTATACCAAATGGCAATTCTGCCTTTGATATCACTTTATAAAAATCATGCATAATAAATGGAACTTTTTCCAATTGCTTATCAGATATCTTATCTACACAAAAAGTAACATTACAATCATATTTCTTTATTAATTCATTAAAATATACTTTAAACTCATTCATTAAAATTCCTCCTCAAAATTTGGATTATTAGGTACTCCCTCTGTGTCATTTTGCCAATTTCCTCCATGCCATCTTTGAAGATGTTCATTTATTATTACTGGATAAATATTTCCATCATCATCAGCAAGTTGTGGAAAATCTGCTGCATTATACTTATGATGTCCTTGAATAGGTTTTCCTCCATAAGTAGGTGTTTTTTTATTAATTATATCCTGTTTTTGCTGTTCTGTCCAATTTCTTGTTCCTTCTTGACCTGCTTGTAATCTTTTTCTTTCTTTACTCCAAAATCTTTTTACTCCTCGATTTCGTCTATTAACAAATCGTTTATTCCATTGATAGCGTTCATATTCTTGTCTTGTAACAGTACGATTTTTAATTTTTCTTTCTATTGCTTTTCTTTGTTTTCTAGTTAAAGCTGTATAAGGTGTACTTCTTCTTTGAGGTCCTGGCTCAACTTCAACTTCTTGTACACATTTTGCATAACCACTAGGGTCAGTCCACAACAGTGGATTATTCACAACATAAACATAAAGATTCAGCCCATCGCCCCTATACACATCTTCCTGTGTAAAGCGTGCTATCACTGGGTTGTAGAATCTTGCGCGTAAGTAGTATTGTTGTGTTTCACTATCCAGTTGCTCACCTGCATATTTGAAAACATTCTTTACATTTTCCTGCTGTTCTCCAATATTTCCAAATACATCATATCGGTAGTAATTTTCTACTTCACTGTCTGTATTTGTCAGGTGAGTAATATCCCCATGTTCATTTTGATGATAGTAGTATTGATTGTTGTCTATTTCCTTTTTGACAAGCCCATACCCTCTCACTTCTCTGCTTTTCAGTTCACCGTCTTTGTTGGTTTCTGCTGTAATGCTCCAACCATCAAAAATATACTTGTGTGTTTCTCCATTCACTTCCTTTTTATAGCGGAAGCCCAAAGGGTCATATTTATTTTTAATGGTGTCGCCATTTTCTGTTGTGACTTGTCTTGTTCTGTTGTATATGTCATATTGATATGTTGTTGTGCCTTTGTTACTTGTCTGCTCCAGTGTATTGCCTTGATTGTCATATTTATAGAAAATTGTATCATTTTCTTTATCTATCTGCAACAACTGATTTTTGTTGTTGTAATAATAGTTTTCCTCTTTGCCTTGCAGTGTTCTTTTTATTCTGTTTCCCACAGCGTCATAATCAAACTGCTCTGTCACTTTTTCATCATACACAACCATTTTGATTTGATTCAGACTATCATAAGCATATGTTGTTTTGATACCTTTTTCTGTTTTTTGTATTTGATTGCCGTTTTCATCATAAGCATATGTATTTTGTGTAATCAGCATACCATCTTTTTTTGCTGTCATGAGGCTGACAACAGACTGGTCTTTATTATAGCTATATTCTGTTGTCACACCATTTTCATAAAAAAAGCCAACTAATTTACACAAAAATATGTAACATTCATTGACTTTTTTCTCTTTTGTATTTTTTCAATTTACTTTTATTGTAATTTTTTTGCAGTATTTTCATCTGCAATCGCTTTTTCGATTTCTCCTATTGCACGATAAGCTTTTGCACGATTCAAATAGGCTTCTTTATCATTTAGGTCATGAGCAATTACTTTGCTGAAATCAGAAATTGCTTTTTGATATTCTCCCAATGCATAATAGCTTTCCCCACGATTATAATATGTTTGCATTATAGTAGGATTTATTTTTTCTGCTTTGTCAAAATCTGAAATTGCTTTTTCATATTCTCCTAATTTGTTATAAATTGCACCACGATTACAATAAGCTTCTACAAAATTTAGTTTTAAAGCAATCGCTTTTGTCAAATCATCAATCACTTTTTCATATTCTTCTAAATCAGCGTAACTATCAGCTCTATTATAATAAGCGTCTGCATAGTCTGGTTTTAACATAATTGCTTTTGTTAAATCATCAACTGATTTTTGATGTTCCTCTAAAGCACTGTAACTATTAGCACGACAAAAATAGGTTTCTGCAAAATTTGGATTTAATGCTATCATTTTTCCATAATAAAATATTGCTGTTTTGTAATCTTTCAATTTGAAATAATTTTTTCCTAAATTCAAGTATATTTTTTCCTCATTTGGATTTAATGCAATCACTTTTTCATAATAAGTAATTGCTTTTTCATGTTGTTGTAATTGAGCATAGATATAACCTAAATTAAAATATGCGTGTTTATGGTTTGGATTTAGTGCAATCACTTTGTTGTAATCAGAAATTGCTTTTTCATATTCTTCTAAACGCATATAGTCAAAAGCACGACCACTATATGCATCTGCATTATCTGGTTGCAAGTCAATTACTTCTGTAAAAAGTTGTGCTGCCTCTTCATATCTGCCTGCATCTGTATAAATACAACCATGTGTATAATAAGAATCTGCTGCATTTTCATGTAATGCTTCTAATATTTCTGTATCAATTTCTTTTATATTTTCTTTATTTTCTTTTTCTTGTTCGTCATATGTGTAAGGAATAGTTTCATCAAACCAATACCCTTCTAAAATACTTTCTTGTAAATCAAAATGGTATCTTTGGTATATTTTTTGCAAATCTTTTTCAGTCTTTAAATATTCTATGTCTCTTTTTTGTCTTTCAAACTCTAAAAGCACTAATTCATGTTCCTCAAATAATTCTTCTTCGATATGGTTATCTACTTTTTCCATTAATTCTGGAGAATATTCACATAAAAATTCTTCTAAAAATAGAAAATTACGGGCAGAAATTATTATATTATCATCATCATTCATTTCATGTGCTGATAATAAGGCCATTTGAGAAAACATATCATGTATATGTTGTACTATTCTAGACAATACTTCTATCCAATTTACTTCTTTGTAATTTTCTATTAAATAAGAAGGAGTGTCATCCCAACACTCATATAAAAATCTATCTGGACCCTTGTAATCATCATCACTATTATATTCTTCTTCTGTTGGTTTTCTCACTCTATCCATAATATGTTCATATATTGTACCGTTTACTGCCATATCCCAACATTCTTCTAATCTAGCATTTAAGTTTTCTGTTCTATCCCATTCTTGATCTTTGGCATATTGTTTATAAACCATAAATTTTCTTTCTGTTGCCATTAATAAAAAAAGTTTTTGTTGCCTAATTGTTAAATCTTCTTCTATTTCCGTAATTAGAAATTCTTTTGTTTGTTCATATTTATATTTCATAAATCTCCTAGCTCCTTTTATTATAAATAATAAAGGCTATTTATTATTATAATAATTTTTTTCTATTAAATTAAACTAACAATAAAATAGCCTTTTTTTCTTTATATATTATAATCCCTTGTATAAATAGCATTTCTAGTATTTTCACTAAATCCTGTGCAATTTATAACTTTTTCATGCATTTGTATAAAGCTACAGCTTGGACAAGAAAGATGACTACAAAATTGAACAGAATATCTTACTGCATCAGCACCAAAACCAGGTGTATCTTTCATTCCTTGTATTCCTTTCACTTCTGCATGACCATCACCAAATTCAAATTTTTTATCTATTTTTTTAGATAAAATTTCTCCTCCTTTTATTTCTTTTCCTCTTTTATTTGCAAATTTTCCTTTTCTTTCATTTAATCCATTGTTTATAAACTCTTCTGATATAGTGACAGATTTTTTATCTATTTCAAGCTTAGAACCTAGTTTATATTTTATGCTATCAGATATTACAGTTACATTGTCACTGCCAAATGTATTCTGTGCAATTTCTATAGAGACTTTTGCTACTTTTCCTGCTGAACTTATAAATACATGTCCATTTGGTGCAATGGTCATTGCTAAAGGTACCTGACCAGCAAATGCTCCATATGTATATTTTGTAATATCATTTTCTGTTCTGCTTTTGGGTTCTCTATTTTTAAATGCTTCTATATGCATTTTATCTGTAATTTTTTGTAATTCTTCCATAGTAAAAAATTTCTGTCCATTTGGTGTATTTACCAATACACCATCTTCTCTTATTCTTTCTCTGATAACTCTTAAATCATGTGGTTCAAAAGTGTCATCATAATAATGAGCACCATCTTTTATTCTATCAAGTATTCTTTCTGTACACTGTTTCTTATACCCACTAGGGTCAAACCACAACAGTGGATTATTCACAACATATACATAGAGGTTTAATCCATCATCTTTATACACATCTTCCTGTGTAAAGCGTGCTATCACTGGGTTGTAGAACCTTGCGCGTAGATAATATTGTTGTGTTTCACTATCTAGCTGTTCTCCTGCATACTTGAAAACATTCTCTACATTTTCCTGCTGTTCTCTAATATTTCCAAACACATCATATTGGTAGTAATTTTCTACTTCACTGTCTGTATTTGTCAGGTGGGTAATGTCACCATGCTCATTTTGGTGATAAAAGTAGCTATTGTTGCCTATTTCCTTTTTGACAAGCCCATACCCTCTCACTTCTCTACTTTTCAGTTCACCGTCTTTGTTGGTTTCTGCTGTAATGCTCCAACCATCAAAAATATACTTGTGTGTTTCTCCATTCACTTCCTTTTTATAGCGGAAGCCCAAAGGGTCATATTTATTTTTAATGGTGTCGCCATTTTCTGTTGTGACTTGTCTTGTTCTGTTGTATATGTCATATTGATATGTTGTTGTGCCTTTGTTACTTGTCTGCTCCAGTGTATTGCCTTGATTGTCATATTTATAGAAAATTGTATCATTTTCTTTATCTATCTGCAACAACTGATTTTTGTTGTTGTAATAATAGTTTTCCTCTTTGCCTTGCAGTGTTCTTTTTATTCTGTTTCCCACAGCGTCATAATCAAACTGCTCTGTCACTTTTTCATCATACACAACCATTTTGATTTGATTCAGACTATCATAAGCATATGTTGTTTTGATACCTTTTTCTGTTTTTTGTATTTGATTGCCGTTTTCATCATAAGCATATGTATTTTGTGTAATCAGCGTACCATCTTTTTTTGCTGTCATGAGACTAACAACAGACTGGTCTTTATCATATCCATACTCTGTTGTCACACCATTTCCATAACATATTTTTTGAAGTGTGCTATCGTCATTGTAGTAATACTGTACTGCTTTTTCGCCATCGTCTATTACTGTTTGTATTCTGCCTACATCATCAAATGTATATTTTGTCTGTTTTCCAGAAATATCTTTTTGACAAACCATATTACCATTTTTATCATATTGATATTGCAATACTTTTTTGCCATTTTGCCATTTTTCAATCTGTCTGCCCTGTTTGTCATACTGATAAGTATACAAAATACCTTTTGACATTGCTTTTTTGAGTGTACCATCCGCATTATATTCATAACTTTCTGAAAAATCTGGCTGTATAAAGCGATTTCTACCTTTTGATTGTCTGCTGGCATTTGACACATTGATTAAATTGTCATCTGTATCATAAGTATATTTTAATTCATTGCCATTTCTATCTTTTTTATAGGCTAGATTTCCAGAAATGTCATATAACATTACTTCTTCCATGCCCTGCTGGTCAATGATTTTTGACAGTTTATTCAAACTGTTGTATTGATATTGTATAGTGTTTCCATTGCCGTCTGTTGTCGCTATGACATTTCCCGCATAGTCATAATCAAATTTTTCTCTGCTACCATCTGCCTTTATTGTCTCTGCCACTCTGCCCCATGCATCTGTAATGTAGCTTGTTTGATTTTTGTTACCGTCTATTGTTTTCACAACATTGTCCAGTGCATCATACTCATACTGCTGACTGCTTTTTTCTGCCGTCAAAACATTCACACGTCTATTCGCAATATCATATTGATATTTTACAGCATTTTTCACACCATTTATCTGCTCTGTAACATTGTCATTTACATCATATTGATATGACTTTTCTGTAATACCCAACGCATTTACAACACTCAACAATCTATCTTTTTCGTCATAAATATACGTTGTACCCTTTTCTGTATCAAACTGTTGAGGCAATATTTGCTTTTTGACTTTGCCATTCAATGTATACTGTATTTTTGTTGTTTCATTTTCTTTATTTGTAATAGCAACTGGTCTATCAAGCAAATCGTACACTACTTTTTGTGTATTTCCATCTATATCTGTAATACACACAACATTTTTACTTTTATCATATACAAAACTGTTTTCTCTTTTCTTTTTACCATTTTCCAGTGTTGTATTTTTTATCAAGCGGTCAGTATGGTCATATTCCTGCAATACTTTTTTACCATTGGGGTAAATGGTTTGTATCACATTTCCATTTGCATCATAAACATATGATGTGACAGATTTTGCTTGTTCTTGAGTGTCATAGCAGTCCTGTTTATCAATGATTTCTGTTTGTTTTATCAATCTGTTTGCTTTATCATATTGATATTTTGTTATTTTATATTTTATATCATTGATTTTTTGTTTTTCAGAAATACAATTTCCTCTTTTATCATAAGCATATTCTACACAAGCACCTGTTGTATCTGTTGCTTTTGCAAGCTGATTCATGACATTGTATGTATAATAAAATTGATGGTAAAAAGCTGGTTTTTGATTTTCTGTAACATATTCTTTACTTCTTTTTTCTTGTATGAGATTTCCCAATGCGTCATATTCATAATAGAACACACTATAATATACTTCATTTTCATTTATTGTTTTTGGTATTCTTTTTTCTATCAATCTGCCTGCTTTGTCATATTGATAAAGCGTACCATATCTCTGTTCGTCTGTTTTACCGCTCTGATAGCCTTTTGCATCAATTTCTTTTACAATCAAACCAATTTCATTATAAATAAGTTTTTTAACAACAATACCTTTTTCATCCATTACTGTTGTCAAACGGTTCATGTTGTCATAAATATACTCTGTTGCCATGCCGTTATCCGTTTCAGTATGATAATTTTCTGGTTTGATTTCTTTGATTTTGTTTTTATTGTTGTCATAAAATGACCTCAATACACCACCATCTGGGTAAATCGTTTTTATCTGATTTCCCACAGCATCATATTCGTAACAAACACCTTTGCCATTATCGCTATTTTCATCATAACAATTCGGATTGATTTCTTTGAGTACTCTGCCCCAGTTATCTCTTTTTAAAGCGAATACACTGCCTTCTGGCGTAATGGTTTTTATCACTCTGTCAAAACTGTCATAAATATACTCATAACATTTTTGAGGTTTTCCGCTTTGATATTCATTAGGCAAAAACTTTTTAACAGGCTCGTCCATTTTATTGTAAAGCGTTATGGTTGTATTGCCTTCACCATCTTCTTGCTTTACTAAACTATCATTATTATTATAATAATAGTTTTCTGTACATCCTTCTATTGTCTGACTTATTTTTCTTCCTACATCATCATATTCCATATCTATAGTATGATGTTCATTTATGATTTGTGTAGGTAAGTGATATTGTTCACTTTTATAAACATATTTTGTAACAAAACCATTTGCGTCTTTTACTTCTGTAATACGTCCTTTGCTGTCCCTTTTATATGTTGTAACAGCATAATTTTGGTCTTGTAATTGTTCTTTTTGTTTTGTAACATTATTACTTTGGTCATATTCTGTAAAAATGTTCTGTCCATTTGCTTTAGTATGCTGTATTACAAAACCATATTCATTATATTTCCAATTTTCTTTTGTGCCATCTGGATTTTCAAGTAATACGATATTTGCATTTTCATCATAAAGTCGTTTTGTAATATTACCATTACCATCTTTTATAAATATTTTATTTTCCCATTTATCATAGTCATATTCTTCTGTGCTACCATCTTGTTTTACAATTTTTGTTACAAGTAATTTATTGTTGTAATAAAATTGCTCACTTGCCTCATCGGCAGTATAATAAAATGTATTGACTTTTTCCTTTTCATCATATGTAACAAATACCTCTTGGCTTTCATTAAATTTTTGCCATATTACACGCCCTTTTTTGTCAAATTTATTTTCTACATATGTTTTACCATTGGCGTCTGTAATAGAATCCATGTAGCCATTTTCATTATAAGTATATGTTGTGATGCCATGGTTTCTATCCTCTACTTTTGTTAAAAGCTCACCATCATAACAATAGTGCATTGTTCTGCCTATGTGGTCTGTAATAGAAGAAATTTTATTATCATGATATTCAAATTTTAATCGCTTACCGCCTGTTGTTTGAATGTTGTCAATGACTTCTGTATTATCAATATACTGTATAGAAAGTGTGTTTTGATTACTATCAGTAATAGAAACCAAATTACCACGCTGATTATAAACATATTTCTTTTTATCAAATGTCAGCATAGTAATAAAACCTGTTTCACTATCCTCTTGTATTTTGTTTCGCAGACTGCCCTCTTTGGCACTTGTCCAAACATCGTTTTGCTTTTCAAACACTTCCACACTACTATCAGGCATTTGTATCATCATAAATCTGTCATTATGCATAACACGGCTATCAATATTCATTGTCCAGCCTTTACCTATACAGCTTGTTCTATGATTTTTAGAATTATAATATCTTACAATTTCCAAATCAAAACCAACATCTGGTATCACAATATCAGTAAATGTTTCTGTCAATAATCCTCTTACCGTGTCAACTGGCTCACCTCTTGAAATAGATTGCGCAGTATTTGTAATTGCTGATTGTATCAATCTATTCTGTATTTGTCTCCAATCATCTTCTGTAAAATTATTAAAATCCCAATCATTTCTATAAAGTGTGACACCTGTCTGTCCTAGTGTATCTCCTGTTACATCTAATGCATATTGAGCAAATCTGTTGTTATATTTCATACCTAATGCACTTCCTGCACCGCCAAATGCTTGAGATATCAACAATGCTTCCCAATCAATATCACCAGTAGTAGTCAATTCTGATACTGCACCCACAGCGGTATCAATGCCTTGTTGTGCAAGCCATTGCTGTGGTTTTGTCATACCACAAGCATTTTGTAACCCTGCCGCTTTTGATAGTCCTCCTGTAAGAAGCCCTGAAAATGTTCCATTTTCTGCACCTTTCAGCATTCGTGCCCAGCCTTCTGCTGAAGATAAATCACAAAAAGGCTCTCCCATAAGCATATTGCCGACGCCCTGCCCTACTGTAGCCAATGCGCCCCCGCTTAGTGTTGATGAAATGATTTGAGGATTTCCTGTTAAAAATGCAAGGCTGACTTCACTTACAAGCCCTGAACCATACATAAATATATCAAAAGCATATTGATTGCCTTGAAAAACAGTATCTCTCAAAGGATTAAAACCGCCACTATAATCTCCTTTTGTTATATTTTGCCTTATAGAATTACTTTCAAGCATATTGGAGGCACCTGATACCCCATAACATGCTCCTCCTATTACTGCCGCACCTGCTGCAATACTTGCGCCACCTGTAAATGGTGCGCCAGCTATAGCAAGCCCTCCTACAACTACACAAGCACCACCAATCACAAGTGCTTTTAATCCACTCCAGAATTTTTCTTTTTCCAATCTTTCTGCTTCTGCTTGCTTTGCTCTTTCTATTTCTTCTATTTTTGTTCGTGTTTTTTGTAAATCCTGTGCATCTTGTTCTTTTGCTTGTTCTATTTCCTGAGAATAATCTTGTGCAGGTGCTTTTTTTACTGTACCAATTTGCTCTATTTTGATATAAGCATCATCAGTAATATTCAAATCGTCTAAATTGATGGTATGACCGCCACTTTCCGTTTCCATCACAATACTTTTTCCAGCCATAAAACTGATATTTTCTGTTATCATAGGTTCTATGGTAGCCCAGCCGACACCAGATTCTAATTTTTCAGAATATCCAATTTCCATATCTGTTGTTGCTGTAATGGTAATGGTATCTCCAGAATTGATTGTAACAACGCCAGAACTTCCCAAACTCATTTGATTGCCCTGTGTTTTAAATTCCATATCATTATGTCCAAGACGCATTTCTTTACCAAATTCATTTCTCATATGTTTTTCTCTGGTATCAGACATTCTGTCTTGTCCTGCTGTACCTTTTCTTACAGAAGAACAAATAATTGCGTCTTTTTCCATAGTGGTTGGAAAATACAGCAATACTGCACTACCCTCTTTAGGCATATAATAGCCTACTTCATTGTTAATCCCTCCAGCATAATATATAAATTTGTTATTACTGCCTTTATAAACGGGGTCAATATCCAAATGAATACGTATGGTATTTCTTTGTATTTCTTTTATTACTCCGCCAATTCTAGCACCTTTTATATTTTTATTTTCAATAAAGTTTTGACCTGCGCCATCTTTTGTTGTAATATAGTATTTATGCAGGATTTCTTCCTGTTTTATGTAAGTTTCTATTTTTGTGATGACTAAAGGCTGATATTTGTATTTTAATATCTCGCAAATATTAAAATACTGATACGTTTCAATTTGATAGCTTATTTTATCCCAGTCGTTTATACTGGATTGAAAATTAGATACTGTGTCAATATAATCTTCTAAATTTTTACAACGGATATAACTTTTTTCTTCTACCTCTGTGATATCGTTGTATTCAGGAAGCCCAAAAAACAGTCTTGGATAAAAGGCTTTGTCCTCGCATACAATGCCTTTTCCGAAATGCGACGCCAATCGCTTCATAAATTCCCAGTCTGTTTCGTTATATTGTACAATAATATCATCTATTACTTTTCCTTTTGTAATGGTATCAATATATTCAGCCTTTGGGTAATCACTCATAATTTCATTTAAAATATCTTGATATGTCATGCTTAAATCTTGAAAAGAGCGATATTTTTTTACAATATCAAAATCATAAGTATAAGCGATTGCTTCCAATTCTAAATAATGTACATGATTGATTACTTTCACTGCCGCAGTATACACATAACCACAAAATATTACTTTTTCTTGTTGTGTCACTTGTATATTATCATTGAAATCCATTTCTAAAGCATAGCGTTCTGATTCTTCTTCTGGTATAACAGCATTCAAATATAATTTACTATGTTCTCCGATTTCACGTTTTATTTTTAAATCTGTAATATTATGCAGTGGTTTTGTGAATACAATATCAAAATCTTTATATTTCATATACTCCACCTCAATATATTAGCTGTATTGTCCATCATCTAATATTGTCACTTTTCCACCCTTTCTACAAATTAAATAGGAAGTATTCAATAGTGCCTCTTTTCCATCTACAAATACATCTTCTTTTGTTTCCAGCCATGGTGTAAGAGGGAAATAAGTACATAATGTAGCAGAACTTGTTGCCTTATTAATGAGTTCTTCTTTCGATGCCTCTTTTTCACTATCACTTATAAAACTAAATGAAAAACTTTTTTTCTCATTTTTTGCTTGTTCCTGCTGTTCACAAATATTGGCATAACCTGCTATACATACACCCATAGGTGTTACATTGATATTAGGCAAAAAATCATTTTTATTTAATTGTGCTTTTCCTCTCAAATAAACACCGTGACTTATAGGAACGATTAGTCTTGCTGGTCTACTACCATATTGACAAGAAGTCAATGCTCCATGTACCACATAACTTTTTACAGATGCTGCCATAGCATTGATTGCCGCTAATACACAATCTTGTGCTGCTTTTTGTACCATTTGCCCTATTCCTGGTATACCACCTTGTGCTGCCACTGCGGCTGCTGTTGCTTCTGATGCCGCTTTTACATTTTGATACTCCGCTGCAAGTTGCTGACGCCTTTCGCCATGTTGTACCATTTCTCCCATAATTGTTACACTTCCTTTTCCTCCGCTATTTCTACTCTTGTAATGTCTATTCCTGATAAAAATCTTCTCAACAAACTTTCTGCAATATCCAAATTGATTATCACAGTATATTCTTTTAAATTTGCCACACGAAATATTTTTTTGCCTTCTATTTTTGTTTTATTTAATACCAATTTTTTTAAATCGCCATTTTTATAAAACTCTGTTTCTGATGACATACAATCTATCGTATCCATAAGGGGCATCCAGTACACTTTTTTAGTGTCTGAGCTTTCTCCCGACAATATCACACATTTTATAATGATATCATCATCATAATTGATAAACACCTCTTTTACTTTTTCTGAAATTAAAAATGTAGGTATATCTATGACATCAGCATAAAAGCTCATTTTTTTATCTTTTGTATATACTATGGAAACATCATTGACACTATCAGCATATTGTTTTTCTACTATCTGTCGTCTTTCATAATCATTGTCTGTTTTTAAATTGAGCTCTATACTGTTGGGAATGTTTTGCTTTTGGGATATCATAAAATATTCCATATTATCCCTCCTGACTAATAATAATCGTATTGATTTGTTCCTCTGTCATATTTGTTTTACATAAATCTTTTTGATAAAACAATGCATTTTTTAAATATGCTCCTGTAAAATCTGTTTGCTGAAACATTGCACCTCTAAAATCTGCACCAGAAAAATCAGAATTTGAAAAATCTGTATATTCCAAATTTGCTTTTGAAAAATTCACTCCCGAAAATCCTAATATATATTCTGTTCTTTCATTTGGTACAGTCATACCCCCAAAAGCATAAGAAATATCTGCACCCTTTAAATTAGCACATTCAAAATCTGCATCAAAAACTGCTGCATATTTCAAATGGCAAAACTGCATATTGCAATGATTAAATTTTGCATCTACAAAAAAAGATGCTCTCATATCTGTTTCTGCTAAATTGGAATTTGAAAAATCAGTAAAACAATAATTTGATTTTTTTAAAATCAATTTTGATAAATCCAAATCGCAATATGGTTTAAAATAAAACTGTCCGTTTTCTACATTGTTAATTGTTTTTACTACCTTTTCATTATTTAGCTTTTTATTGGAGCAATAATATATCTGTTCCTCATAATCTTTATATTCTCCGGCATGAATAGAAAAAATATCTGCCTTATTGATATTCAAAAAACTGTCTGTATGTAATAACTTTTTGACTGCCATTCTTGTAATTTTAACAATATATTTGATATATATCAGTGCCTGTTTTTGCACCATAACAGCAATATCATCTGCATTTACTTTACCTGCATATTGTTTACTTTGTTCCAGCAAATATGTTTGATAATATTCTAAAAATGTAAAAAACTCTCCTGCTGTAAATTTCATTTGTATAGGGTTTTTGTCAAAATATCCTTCTTCATTGTAGGCACTCAACAACACTGTATATTCCTGATACAATATACCCGTTCTAAGCACTTGCAAATAAATGCTACCTATTGCTTCCTTTTCGCCATTATTTTGTTTTTCTGCAATTAAACAAAACAGTTCTTGCAATTTTCCCAAAAATTTATCTGTTAAAATATCTTTATTTTCTTTACAATAACGGTCTAATTTGATAAACAAATCTAACGCTTTATTTTTAGCATATTTATTAAAAAAGTCTTTTACAATATCTTCTCTTTTCAAATGCTCACCTTATTTCTAATTATTGTAAACTTCATTTCCTTTTATTTGTGTGACACCTGCATTATCTAAATTGATTTCTGCCATACCGCATTTCATATTGATATTGTTTGTTGCAGTCACTTTAATGGTATCTCCTGCAACTAACATAATATCTTTATTTGCTTTTATGACAATCTGGTTTGCTGCATCAATATTAATGTTTCCTGCTTCGTCCATCACCACCGTACCAGCTCCGCCCGATGTTAATATTACCTGTTGTGGTGTCATAGTCATTTCCATGCCTTCCGGATTTCTGATATATCTAACTTTTGGGTCGCCCATTCTGTCCATTTTAGGGTCAGGGTCGTCAGAAACATATTTACTTACAGAACTCACTGCAAAAGCGTCACCTTCATTTGTATTAGGTAATTCAATTCTAACATCGTCACCCATTTCTGGCATACAATACCAGCCACTTCCATCTTCTGAGGCATACATAGCAGAATAAGGAAACCAGCAAGCTGTACCAACATCTTGACTTTTATCTATTTCATGAATATGTACTTTTACTTTATCCTGTTGTGTTGCAATGACATTTCCAGCAATAGAAACACCTTGTATTTTTTGATTTTCAAAATATTTTTGTTTCAATCCATCATGTGATACAATGTGATAACGATTGACTAAAACACCATTTTTTAAATACATAAAAACATCTTTTACAAATAAATTCAAATCTCTAAATGTAACTTGTTCACCAAGTTCCAGTTGTTTGTAGCTTTCTACTTCAAAAGATATAAAATCAATATTAGTCACACCAGCAATATAATTTGCTGACATATAAATATAATCTCCTAAATTCTTTTTTACAGAAAACACTTGCTCATCTAATACAGCATTATTGTTGATATTAGGCACACCAAAGAAAAACTTTGCATTAGCGTGTTTAAAATCTGGATATAGCCCCTGATTGTATCTTGATGCCATACGTTTTAAAAATTCCCAGTCTGTTTCACGATATTGCAATGTAAAATAATCTAAAGTCGTATCCTGTTCCATGAATAATACATCACCTTTGGTATATTCTGAAACAATATTTTGTGTTAATGTAGCATAAGTCATAGACAAATTTTGAAAAGAACGACTTTTCAATGTAGTATCCATAAAATAAGTTGCTGTTTTAGCATGAAGTGACAAATAATAGACATCCTGTACTTTTTCAATAGAAATATCGCTTAAAATACCACAAAAAAGCACTTCTGTTTGTTCGTCTTTTTTTTCAACCACCTCTACTACTGTACCAAATTTTGCCATATCAATATAACTGTCTTTGCTGTCTTGAGGTACTTTTCCAGTTAAATACAATGTACCATGTTCATTTATTTTTTTTGTGATTTCTAATTTTTCCAATGCTACTAATGCAAATGGTTGCACAGAGATATGTTCATATGTAATTTCTGTCATATTTTACCCTCCTATCTCAATGGTTTCTACCATACATTTTATAATTTGTTCCCATAATTTTACTTGCTTGATATCACCATTTATATTGAGCGTCAAAAGTCCGTCTTTTAATTCTATAAAAACCATATATTGAAAAAATACATCTTTTTGTGATTTTGTAGTAAATAAGCAATATGCCATTTTTTGCTGTTGTATTCTTTTCAGTCCATCTTCTATCCATGTAGTATGTATTTTTCTTTTTGCTAAATTTTCTTTCATTTCTTTTTTTAAATTTCCAGCCTGAAAAAGTATTCCCGTTCCTTGTGCAAAATTCAGTATAAAATTGATGGTATATTTCATATTACATTCTATAATATAGCCTTTGTCATCTGCTGCTTGCTGAAAAAAGTTTTCGGGAAATTTCATACTGATACGATTATCAAAAAAACTTCTTTTTGTAAATGAAACATCAGTACCATATAAATTTAATATTTCCTCGTCTATTCCTTTTTGAATACGTTCTTTTTCTTGTTCTGACAAATCTTCTATGTCATCATACTCATTTTTTGCAATCTCATCTGCTTTTTGATATGCCTTTTGTTTTTCTCTTTCCATTCTGGCAATCGTTTCATCAATATAAGCCATATATTTCCCCCCTTTAATATCTTTTTCTTTTTCGCTTATAACGCAATTCTATTTCTGTCACATTGTCCTCAAATGTAATATAAAC
>OFHA01000931.1_pt1 | contig 22989 bp, 17 predicted proteins | sample 1521891 | NCBI WGS metagenome assembly OFHA01 (sample SAMEA3504089, study PRJEB24116) | mouse gut metagenome | biome: mouse gut; feature: mouse-associated habitat; material: faeces | place: Denmark | collected 2011
GGCTCATGTATTCCCCGTCCCCCTGGCGGGCCCGCCTTGCCCACTCATGCTCCTCCGAGGTATGGTTCATGACAAAGTCCATGCACACATTGATCCCCTTCTTGTGGCAGGCGGCCGTGAGCCGCTCCAGATCCTCCATGGATCCCAGATCCTCCTGCACCTTCCGGAAATCCGACACGGCGTACCCCCCGTCGGACCTGCCCCTGGGCGTATCCAGAAAGGGCATCAGGTGGATGTAGTTCACGCCGCACCGTTCGATATAGTCCAGTTTTTCGGTCACGCCCTTCATGTTCCCCGCGAAATTGTCTATATAGAACATCATGCCCAGCAGGCCGTTGCCCTTATACCAGTCCGGGCGTTCCTCCCGCTCCACGTCCATGGCCTTCAGCCCCTGGTCCCGCTCCCTGTAGAATCTCTCCATATTATCGCACAGCTCGGCGAACATGTCCCCGTTGTGGTACAGCTCCATGTAGAGCCAGCGCAGCTCGTCATGATGTCTTGCCAGCCGTTCTTCAAAAGTATACGTCTTGTCCATATGCTTACCTCTCTTGGTTTTTCCCTGAAAATATATGATACAAAAAGGGCTGCCGCATTCCCCACTGTCTTTTTGTCATGCAAGCAGCCCCTCTTGAACTTTCTCTTTGCCTTTACTTCACCGCGCCGGAGGTCACGCCCTCAACGATATAGCGCTGCAGGAACAAATACAGGACCAGAATCGGCAGCATAGCCAGCAACAGAGCCGCCATGACCAGACCGATATCCGTGGAGTAAGTTCCATAGAATACCTGGGTTGCAATCGGGATCGTGTAGAGCTCCTTCTTTGCAAGCACAAGGCTCGGAAGAAGGTAGTCGTTCCAGAACGCCATCGCGTCAATGATCGCCACAGTAGCGATCGTCGGCTTTAACAGCGGGAACACGATCTGCCAGTAAGTCATCCACCGGGTACACCCGTCGATTGTAGCCGCCTCCTCAAGGGATACGGGCACGTTCGTGTGGATTGCCCCGTGGAACATAAAGGTCGCCATCGACAGGGAGAATCCCACATGCATAAAAATCAGTGTCGCGCGATGATTTAAAATACCAAGGATACCGCCATAGAGGGATACCAGAGGAATCATCAGGACCTGGAACGGAATGACCATCGAAGCGATCATCAGACCGAACAGCAGGCCGCAGGCCTTCCATTTGTTGCGCACAATCACAAAGGCCGCCATCGAAGCCAGAAGGATTGTGAAAATCGTTGAAAAAATTGTGATGCAGGCCGAGTTCGCGAAGGAACGCCAGAACTCCATTTTTTTCATGGCTTCCGGAAAGTTCTGCATCGTAAATCCGTGCTCACCGATCAGCGCCAGCGGATTTGTCGTGATATCTGCCTTTACCTTAAACACGTTGATGACAACCAGGACAAACGGAAAGATAAAGCAGAGGAACAAAATTACCAGGATTGCGATCTTGACCGCATGGTTGATCTTTTTCGCACGCGCGGCTTTTTCATTCATATTCATTATGCTGACACCTCCGCTTTCTTACCGACATATACCTGAAGTACGCCCACGACCGCACAGACGATGAACAGAATCAGCGCCTCCGCCTGGCCTACGCCGAACTGCCTTGACGTGAACGCCTTCTCATACACATGCATCGCCGCCATCTCCGTCGTCCCGTAAGGCGCACCCGCTGTCAGGGACAGGTTCACGTCATACACCATAAATGCCCGGGACAGCGTTAAAAACAGGCAGATCGTGATAGATGACATCATCAGCGGCATAATGATATTTTTCAGTTTCACAAAACCCGATGCCCCGTCGATGCTTGCCGCCTCCATCACATCTTCGGAAAGCCCCATAAAGCCCGCCACATAGATCAGAATCATATAGCCCGACAACTGCCATACGGATACTGCCACCAGCGCGATAAACGCTTTTGTCGGCTCGGACAGCCAGGAGACCTCAAAAAGACTCCACCCGGTACTCTCACCGATATTCACAAACACTCTCGAAAACACAAACTGCCAGATATAACCGAGCACGATGCCGCCGATCAGGTTCGGGGTAAAAAAGCCCGCGCGGAAGAAATTCTCTCCCTTCATCCCTCTGGTCAGCAGATAGGCGATGCCGAAAGCCAACACATTCACGATGATGACCACAAAGATCACGTACTTGAATGTCAGAAGGAGAGAAGTCCAGAACTGTGCGTCCTTCACCACGCCGCCAAAATTTTTAAGTCCCACAAAATTTTTCACCTCAGCCACACCGTTCCAGTCCGTGAGCGTCAGATACACACCATAGAGAAACGGTACGATCACCACTGCAAAGAAGCAAAACATTCCGGGTAATGCAAACATGCAGAAATCTTTTCCTTTATTTTTTGTTCTCATATTCTGCCCCTCCTTTATTCCTGTTCATTCCAGTAATCCTGGATCGAGTTTATCAGTTCTTCTCTGTCGCTCCTGCCCGCCAGATATTTCTGCATCGCCGCTCCCAGCACCGCCCAGTGGTCATTAGGCACGATAGCGGACGCGTTGAATGCCCTGTCATTATGTACTTTCTCATAAATATCGCGGCTCAGCGGATCTGCCGGCTCATAGGGATTGTTCTGAAAAGGCGGGATGATGTTGCAGGTCTTTACCAGCATCTGCTGACCGATCTCACTGTAGACGATCCAGTTCAAAAACTCCTTTGCCGCAGCCTGCTCTTTTTCCGTTGCCACCTGCCCATCCAGCATAACCTGCTTCGACGGAGAGCCCTGAATCTTGCCATTTACAAAATCAGTGTCGTCATTATTCATAAAATACGGAAGAAATCCATACTCATCCTCTTCCTTTGCGCCCGCCTCGGAGAGGTTCGGCCACGCCCAGTTTCCGTTGAACCAGAACGCCGTCTTGCCGTCCGCTAAGTCGATCGCCATCTCGTCATAGTCCGCTCCCAGCGGATCGCCCTTTGCCACATTGTACTCTCTCAAAACATCAAACATATCGAGGAACTCCGACATCCTTCCATAGGAATGCAAATCTGCCTTCCCTGCCTTGATATCCTCAATAACCGTCTGCGCCCCTTCTGAAGTGCCGTCGTAGGTTTCATAGATATACTGCAGTTGGTGGGCGCCAAGAGACCAGTCCTCCTTTGCCATGGATACAGGTCTTTCCATGCCTCCTGCCACAAGTTCATCGAGAAGCGCCTTAAATTCATCCAGCGTTGTGATCGAAGCCGGATCAAAGGCTTCCCCCAGCGTCTCCTCGATCGCCTTTTTGTTGTAGATAATGCCGCGGCCTTCGATGCAGAGCGGGAAGCTGTAGATTTTTCCGTCAATATCCGTCGTATATCCTTCCGCTTCCGCCGTCCACTTTTCATCGGTCAGATCCACCGCCTTCTCCTTCGCCAGCGCAATCACGTCCGTGGTATCCAGGATTGCCAGTGTCGGCGGATTGCCGGAATTATACAGGCTGATCATCTTCGTATACGGCGAATCACCGTCGGTAACCGGCATCACCTCCACATGGACGCCGGACTTCTTCTCAAACTCTGCACCCATCTCGTCCAAAGCCACCTGAATTTCCGCCTTCGTATTGAGCAGAGTAATGCTCGTACCCGTAAGGGATGTGTCGTACTCGAAGGTATCCACGGATGTATCGATGGGCACCTTTTCCTCCACCTCATTGGGATCGTCCGGATCGCTGGCAAACCCGAACCGGCAGCCGGTCAGCACGGTCATCGTCATCACCAGAATAAGTACCGCCGAAACACCCCTTGCCATGACTTTCTTTCTCATCATTCTTTCCTCCTGTTTTATTTTGTGGAACCGGTTAAGTAACCGGTTACTTTTAGATGTTTTCATCATAGCATCGAATCATAAAGGCGTCAATTCACAAAAAAATTTTTGTGAAAAGTATCTCATTTCGCAGACTCAAACTTGTACACCTTTCACAAAACCGGTTACTTAACCGATTACTTATTGCCCGTACTTTTGATTTTTGCTATACTGAGACTATGCATTTTATCATATAAAAGAGGACACCATGGGAAAGAAAAACAACGTAACTTTTGACGATATCGCAAAATACACCAACTTTTCAAAGACTACCATTTCCAGATATTTCAACAACCCTGATTCCCTCACCCTCGAAAATCAGGAGATCATTGCAAAAGCTTTAGTGGATCTGAATTACAGGGAAAACAAGGTGGCGCGCATCCTCGCAAACGGCAAAACGGAATTTATCGGCATCATTATCCCAAACCTGTTTCTGCACTACTATTCGGAAATGCTGGATCAGATTCTCTCTACCTATGAGCAGTTCGGTTATAAATTTCTCGTATTTATCGGCAATGAAAAGGAAGAGGCGGAGCGCCGTTACATCAGAGAGCTTCTGGCATATAACATCGAAGGGCTGATCGTTTTAAGCCATACCATCCCGTCTGAGGAACTTGCCTCACTGGGACTCCCCATCGTTACCATAGAGAGGGAGGACAGATGTGTGTGCAGCGTCAACACCGACAACTACATGGGCGGCTGCCAGGCTGCCGGTCTCCTCGCAAAGCGCCAATGCGACGTACTGATCCATATCAACTCCTCCTGCGACAAAAATGTTCCCGCCTATGGACGTATCCGGGGCTTTTTAGATATCTGCGAGGAAACCGGACTCCCCCATGAACTGATCTTAAAAGAGATGGGCAACAGCCACGAATCTCTCAGGGAGAACCTGACGGAGGTGCTTTGTGAACTGGATCGGAAATATGCGGGAAAGAAAAAGGGAATCTTTCTATCCAACGATACCCAGGCAAATGTTTTCCTGAACCTCCTTGTCCGAAAATACGGCTCTCTTCCCGGAGATTACCTGATCATCGGCTTTGACAATTCTCCCATCTCCAAAGAAGCGCTGATCCCCATCAGCACGATCGGACAGCAGATTGACAGGATTGCAATGGAAGCGGTAAGCCTTCTTGTCGAACAGATGAATGAGCGCAAAAAAAGAAAGCCGGTCCCCTTAAAAGAACCGGTCCATAAAGTGATCTCCCCCATATTGCTGAAAAGGGAAACGACTGAAAGAATCTGACTGAATTACTGCGCTGAAATCTTTTTCCTGACTTCCCGCACTAAAATAAAGCTGCCTGCCGCGGTGATCAGCCCGAATATCCAGAACATGACGGGCGCAAAAACAATATCATACACATCGGGAACCATATTGCTCAGAAAGATTACCCCATTTCCCACCCCGTGAAACAGAACCGGCGCCAGAAAATTATCAAAGTGTACATACACCAGCGCGATCAGCAGCCCGATCGCAAAAGCATACAGTCCCTGCACGATATTGCCGTGATAGACGCCGAACAGGAAAGCGGAGGCAACGATACCAAAGGCCTCCCGCCCGCCGGAGCGCCGCAGCCTGTTATACAGCAGAAACCGGAAAACCACTTCTTCCACCACCGCGGATATCCCCGCATACAAAAACAATCCCATTCCCAGTGATACGGCATATTGTCTTGCCGCTGTCTGCCGATAAAGGTCCGACTGCTCCATCAGCCCGGACAAACTTACCACGATGTTGAAAAAAACAACGGAAGCAGCCGCATAGACCACCAGAGCCGGATAGCGCAGCACCGATCTCCCGGTCCGGATCTCTCCGTTTTCCGGCATCTCCCTCTTTTGGCGCTCCCTTTCTTTCCCCTGCTTCTCCCGCTCCTCACTGATCATCGGTAACAGCACGCCGCAGCCGCCTACCATGGCGATCCCATTCACAATACTGCTACCTTCCTCGATCAAAAATGACATGCCGCCTCCTGCCAGCAGTGTTCCCACCACCATACGGATCACATAATACCCTATATAATAAACCGCAAGAGGCTTTATCAGTTCCCATACCTCAGACATTCCCCGTCCCCGTATCATGCTGTACCCTTTCCTTTCCACCGATCTTACTATTTTACCACAGACGTCCCTCTAATGCCACCAAATCCTTCGGAAACTATTTTTTCGGGCATTGACATTTTTTCATCCCTGCCCTATACTGTTACGAAAGGATTTCCAAAAACCGGACACGCCGGCGTGAAATTCTTACAACTATCATACACTTTGCTAGGGGAGCTGATGCTGAGACTGGCTCATGTGCGGAAACTTCGCTCATTTAGCCTAACCCTTATCACCTGAACCGGATAATACCGGCGTAGGGAAGCATGTTGGAAGGTTTCATAATTTCATACGGGTGTTTTTCTATTAACGATATCTAACGATTTCGCTCTCCGCCCGCCTTGATTCTTTCCACCGTCTTTCCTCCTGGCAAACAACAAAGGAGGTTTTTTTATGCTGTTTCACACGTTTCTTTCCATCTTTGCGACGGAAGTCATCGATCAGGAGTATGGAAATTATTACAATCTCACTCCCACAGGCTATGCCTTTCTGGTCGCCATCATGCTTATTTTGTTACTGGGTGCCTGCTACATTTCCGGTAAAATACGGGAAAAACAGGGAAAATCGCCCATCAGCGCAAAACAGCTCGCTTTCTGCTCCGTAGCCATAGCACTTGCCATGGCCACTTCTTACATCAAACTGTTTGATGCGCCTTATGGCGGTTCCGTAACTTTGTTCAGCATGCTGTTCATCTCTCTGATCGGATACTGGTTCGGCCTGCGGACCGGACTGATGGCGGCGGCGGCATACGGTATCCTGCAGCTTGTGGTAGATCCTTATATCATCAGTATCCCCCAGATGCTTACCGACTACCTTTTCGCCTTCGGCTCACTCGGGCTCTCCGGTCTCTTTCGTGACAAAAAGCACGGACTGGTCAAAGGCTATCTTCTTGGTATTCTGGGCAGGTTCTTTTTCACCTTTTTGTCAGGGATGATCTTCTTCGGCTACTACGCCGCAGGCTACGGCATGAGCGTACCAATTTACTCTCTGGCCTACAACGGCTCCTACATCGGCGCCGAAGCCCTCCTCACCCTTGTCGTTTTAGCCATTCCGGCCGTGCGGAACGGACTTTCCAGAGTAAAGGTACTGGCGGGGAAGTGAGGTAATATGAAAATAACAGGGGGAATCCCTGTTATTTTCATATCAGTTTTCCTGTTCTCTTACGATCCACTTCCCTTTCTGTGGTGATCCTTCTCTTTCGATTATTCCGCTTTCTTTTAGTTTCCTGATATAATATTTTGTGGTATTTAAATTCAGGTTTAATCGTTCCGCAATCTGTTTTTGTGATATCTCAGGTTCTTTTCTGATCAGGTCGACAATGTTCCTCTTCGTCATATATTCATTCATTTTTATTCCATAAAGCATCAGCCTTTTTATCTGATCCTTTTCCGAATTACTTTCTAACAGAACCCGGTCAGCTAATTGTGTCGTATCCTGAGGATCTTGGGTGGTATTTTCCGTAGCTTGGGTGGGTTCCTGCTTAGCTTGGGTGGTTTTTTGCATGGCTTGGGTGGGTTCCTGCTTAGCTTGGGTGGTACTTTGCTTAGCTTGGGTGGTATTTTTCACAGCTTGGGTGGTTTTCTGCTTAGCTTGGGTGGTATTTTCCGTAGCTTGGGTGGGTTCCTGCACAGCTTGGGTGGTATTTTCCGTAGCTTGGGTGGGTTCCTGCTTAGCTTGGGTGGTATTTTGCATGGCTTGGGTGGTTTCCTGCACAACTTGGGTGGTTCTTTGCATAGCTTGGGTGGTATATTTCACATAGTCATCATGCAGTGGAACAACTATTCTGAATATATCACCTTCCGCAAACTCAGGTTCCTTTCCGGAATAACACTTACTGTATTTAAACAAATTGCGCACACCGAAATCCCTAAAGGACAACCTTACTCTTTATACCTCACCACATCCCTGTCCTCAATCGCCTCCGTGGAACTGAGGATCAGCTCCGTGTCGCCATCGATCACTCCCTCCTCGATAGCCGCATAGGAATCATTCTGGTCCAGTACTTTCACATAGACCGCTTCCGCCGCCAGCTCCATTCCCAGGATTCCCGATCTTTCACTGACAATATAGACAAACTTCCGGTGATTGGCATCCTCATGCAGGGCGGCAAGGGGAATACAGCAGGAAAAGGTCTCTGACTGCGCCTCCACCTCAAATTTTCCGCTCTCTCCTATCGTTCCAACCCCCTCCTCCAACAGAATGCGCGCCTCATACAATTCGGGATTTGCTTCATTCTCCGCGATATAATCCACCTGATACTCCTCGCCCTTTCCGTTCCCCAAAGACAGCTTTGCCAGATCTCCCTGATTGACATATTTTTTCTGATCCTTCGTCAGAGAAACCGTAAACTGCATGGGGCTGGATAAATCCGCATAGACAACCGCCGCCCCGTCCGGCACCCTCTCGCCCGGATTTACCTGAATCCGTGTGACAATTCCGTCCGCCTCCGGAAAAACCTTTCCCTCCGCTTCCAGAACCTTCCTGTAAGCGGAAAGCTCCGACTGTAAGGCGGAAAGCTCCAGCCTGTTGATTTCCAGAGAACTGTCAGAAACTTTTTCCGCTTCCGCATCTTCCAGAGTACGCCCGGCATTTTCCATTGCTTTCTCCTTCGCCGCTTTTGCGTCATTCTCATCCAGCGCTGCCGCATTCGCCGCGTCCTCCAAAGAACGTTTCTCCTTCTCCCAGGCGTCACGGGCCGCATCCTCGGCACTGTAATCCGGTTTTGCCACAGGCGTTTTCATATACTCATCATATGCCGCTTTCGCCTGATCATACCGGTCCTTTGCCGCCGACTCCGCATCCCTTGCCTCTTTTATGGCTGCCTCATCAGCCAGTGCCGCCGGTAAAGTCCCGCCGTTTTCCATGCCCTGCCCGTTCTCAGTCTTTGCCTCATCTATCTGCGATGAATCCGCATCTTCTCCGTTCTCTTTGGCTGACGCCGTATCTCCTGACGCACTCACTTCGCCGCCTCCGGCAGGCGCCGCATCTCCCGATGCTCCTGCCGCGGTGCCTGCTTCCAGTTTCTTTACCTTCCCCTGCGCCGCTTCCCACTCCTTCTTAGCATTCTCCATGGCGCTTTTGAGCTGCTCCGCCTCCTTCGCCCACGCCTCATATTTCTCCTGCGCCGCCTTCCGCTGTTCCTCAGAGGTTACCTGCACCGGATTATTTTCCAGTTCTTTCAGATCCCGCTCCCTGGTCTTTTTCTCCAGCTCCGCACGGTCGATCTTTGTCTGTTCCTCCTGTGCCGTCTTTTCGTAATCTTCCTGCGCCCTGATATTCTCCAGTTCATCCTTCTCTTCCTGCAAAGCACGATTCTTTTCCTGATCCCCTATCTGGAGCTGCAGTTTTTTCACCGCCAGTTCCTTCTCCCGCACCTGCTCCTCCAAATCTTCCATATCAATCTCGAACAGCAGTGTATCCGTTGTCACCTTATCCCCCACATGAGCATAGACCGTCCGTACCCGCAATCCGGATAATACGTTTACCGCATACTCCCGTCCCTGGTGCACAATGCCTTCCGCATCCACCTTATGCCCTATCGCCATACGCCTCGGGGTATCCACACTCACCTGCGGCAGTTTCGAGGCATAGACTGCTCTCGAAATCAGAGTACAGGCAAACATAAAGGCAAGAAAGAAACAAAATGCCGTTAAAATTTTTTTCTGTTTTTTTAAAATTTCCATACGGAACCTCCTGTTTTCCTGTTTTTCACTCCTACTCTTTAGCAGCCGCCGTAATCCCCGCTTCTGATCACTCCTACTCCTTCACTGCCGACGCCGTTATCCCCTGCTCGAGGTACTCCCGTCCCGCCAGGAATACAAATACCGCCGGTATCAGCGTAATCACCGCCGCCACAAAGGAGTACCCCGCCTGTTCCGGCCCGATTTCCGGCAAGTACAGCGAAAGAGGCCACAGTGTCTGATCCTCCAAAAACGCCATGGGTTGTTCGATCAGACTCCAGTATTCCAGAAACCCCAGCACTCCGGCAGATAAAATCCCCCCGGAAGCAAGAGGCAGCCCGATCCTGAAAAAAATTTTCCATTCTCCCGCCCCGTCTATCCTTGCCGCCTCAATCAGCCCCTTCGGCAAATTGCAGAAATCCCGGTAGATCAAAAATACCGGAAATGCTGAAAATACTGCCGGCAGAATAATCGCACTGTGGCTGTCCAGAAGTTCCAGGTGATTCAGCACAAGATAACTCGAGAGCATCGTTACCTGAAAGGGCATCAGCATCAATACGATATACAGCGTAAACAAAATCTTCCGCCCCCGGAAGCGATAGACCGAAAAAGCCCATGCCGCCGGAACCGCGATAAAGAACTGCCCGGCAAGCGTCAGGACGGCTATCTTCATGGAATTCCAGAATACCACGAAAAACTGCGGCGTTTGGAATAAAATGCGCAGATAATGCTGAAAGGTCGGATACCTCGGAAAAAACGCCCAGGTGATCAGCTCATCCTGATCAGCCATCAAAGGAAGCAGGCTCTGATTCAGCTCATACCTGCTCATCACGGAACCGCTGAGCAGAAACAGCACCGGCGCACAGAACAGACAGCCCATTGCCAGAAGTATTATTTTTATCAATGCACTTGAAAATTTCTTTCTCATGTTTTATCCCATTCCCGCGCCGCCATCTGCCTATGCCAAGTCGGCATCCGGCAGCACGCAGATGCAAATCTCACGATCTTCACACCTTCCACACCCGCTGCAGCAGCAATATCACCAGAAACAGCACCCCTCCCACGCACACTGCCGCAGCCGCCATCTTATCCAGTTCCAGATTGATAAACCAGTTATTAAACAGATGCTGCAGCAGATACATATCCTCATGAGGGTAAGAGCCCGCTACCAGATAAGCCTCCCGAAATACTTTGAAAGAATTCAAAAAGGAAAGCACCGTGATCGTATAGAGGGAACTTTTCAGATTCGGAAATACCACCCGCCAGAAAATCTGCCACTCTCCCGCTCCGTCCACCCGTGCCGCCTCAGACATACTGTACGGCACCGCAAATATTCCGGCAAGCCACAGTACCATTGTATAACCCAGATTCTTCCAGACATAGCTGAACACCAGTACCCAGAAGGAAGCCCCCGTTCCCATATGATCCGGCAAAATTCCCTCCGGCAGAATCCCCGCCATACACAATATCCCGTTAAAAAATCCCTGTCTGGAAAAAACCATCTTCCAGATCAGCACTACCGTTGCCGCAGGCATCGCGAGAGGAAACAGAAACAATGATTTCATAAGCTGTATCTGCTTCAGCCTGCTGAGAAAAACCGCCATAAAAAGCCCCAGCCCGATCAGAAGGGGCAGACAAACCGCCGTAAACCGCACCGTATTATGTATGGCAAGGCGAAATGCCTGATTGTCAAATACATTACGGTAGTTACGCAATCCGGCCCACTCCCCCGTCACCGCTGTCAGGAAAGAACGCCTTATCACATCCAGAAACGGCAGCAGCACAAATACCGTTACCCCTGAAAAACTCGGCAGCAGAAAAGCGATCCACGCATGGCTCTTGCCTGACGCCTTCCTCCTCCGTTTCATATTCACACCGCCCATTCCGAAAACATCCTTTTTCATCCACATATCCCAATTGGCACTGACTGTCTACCGCTTTCCGCTTGGCCGGATAAACCGATATCCTGCCGCTTTAACAGGCAGATCGCCAACCTCTTACTCCGCCAGATAGACCGCCGCTTTCTTCACAATTTCATCCGCTGCCTCTTCAACGCTTACACCGTCCTCCAGCACCCTGACTCCCGCCTCGTAAACCAGCCCGTCAAGCCAGCCGTTTCCCGTCGCCGGTGTCTCAAGCCCCTGAACCAGTTCCGCAAACTTCCGCTCCTGTGCCTCATCCGGCCATCGCAGCAACAGCTCCTCCTGTGTTCCGTCATTCTTTAGCATGGTCATACTGCCGTTTTCCTCATTCGGCTCAAGAAAATCAAACCGATCTGCAAAAGCCGCCCGATTGACCGGAAAACCGTCATATATATTTTTCTGAACCTCCGCAGAAAACATGGTCCTCAAAAATTCCCTGGCCGCCTCCGGCTCCCCGGACTTAGCGCTGATGCCCGCTATCACCTTCGGCAGAAAAACATTCTGCGCCTGCCCCGGGAAACTTTTGTAATCCATCTCCCCCTCCAGTTCAATAACAGTTGTTACGTTATCAAGACAGATCTGAATCCCGTCCACATAGCCGCAGGCCAGTTTTGCATAGCCTCTCCTGATATTCAGCACATTGTTGCATACCTCCATCTTCTGCCTCATCGGATCAAATCCGTACCGCAAAAGCTCCTCATCCTCCTCCTGCAGTACTGCCATCTCCTCAGGCACCGTTCCCTCATGCTCCGCATCATAGATCCGCTTTGCCTGCGTCAGAAATGCTTCCACAGCCTCCCGATCGATCTGCCCCGATCCATCGATCCACGCGGGGGACGATACCATCCCGAGCAGCCCAAGCAATGACTCCGCATCGTAGATCCCCAACAGTCCGCCCTCCGGATTTTCCTCTCTGAGCGCTTCCGTCCCATCCGCCAGACTCTCCAGATCCGTCATTTCATAAATGACATCTGTGTCACCAACAAGGAGCGGCACCTGTATACACAGAGGCATCGCACAGATTGTCCCGTCCTCCCGCCGAAAGCTCTCCGTCAGATTGGAAAACAAAGCATTTTCCCCATCCGCCGTATCTATCACTTCGCTTAAGTCGGAAAGCAGCCCCTTCTCCATATAGGATTCCATCGGCAGTCCGTCTAATATAATAACATCCGGTCCTTCCCCCGATAAGATTCTGGTGTTCAACTGCTTCACCGCATCCTCCACCGTCACACCGCTCTCAGTTCCCGCCCCCGTCTCATATCTGACATACATGTCAGTATGAGCCTTCTTAAAAGAAGTCACCGCCTGTCGGACGCTGCCGTTCTCTTCCAGAGAATAGATTCGTATCTCCTTTTCCGGCATGGAACGAATCGATTCATCAAAATGATAGCGCACCAGCCCGCCGGCAGGATTAAACTGTACAAGAAACTCCTGTCCCTCCAATGCCTTTGCCGCATAAATGCTGCCATCATCCCCGAAGGTGCTGAGCGCCCCGTCAATGATCTGCTCCATTGTGCTCCCGCCCAGCGCATGGCGGTACAATCCCTCCACACAGGCGATATAAACGATCCCGTCCTCTCCTCCGAACACCGCCAGCGGATAACCGCCGCCGGTATAGCGCACCGTGCCATCGGACAGATATTTCCCGATAAACTCATCCATCACCGTATCTTGCGCCCCGGGCTCTCCTTTTTCCAGATCGTACAGATACACCTTTTCAGAACCAACCGCCATCAGCATATCGCCGCAAAAATCAATATAACCAGCCTCCCGATTCATCACAAAAAGTTCCCGAAGGCTCTCATGTTCCATATCTACTTCATAAATCCTGCCGTTCATATCCCCGGCAAACAATCTGCCGTCGTCCTTGAAACAAAAAGTGCTGATGCAGCTTCCGTCCTCCTGCGTAAAGCCGAAATCCACAACTTTTATCTCTCCATCCGGCAGTGCAAAAATACAGTAATTTCCCTCCTGCCCCTCCGGCTTATCCCCGGGAAATATATCCCGCGCCGCCTGCGGCATCTCCCCCGAACAGGTGACCGCCACTGTCCCATCGGGTGCCATCACCGCCGAAATCGCATATACCCCCTGCATCATCGGAAACCAGGGCGTATCCTCCTGCTGCCAGCTCTCCCCCTGATCTTCGGAACGGTAAAGCCCGCCGTTAAAACTGATGATCGTCATGGAACCGTCCGCAAGCATATTCAGCCCGCCGTTTCGATTGATCTCCTCCGGAAACGCATGGATATCCTCCATATATCGCCCCATACCGCCCGTAACCTGTCCGCTCTCCTCATCCTTCGCGCCCTTCTCCGAATCCGCTCTGCCGCAGCCCGCCGCCAGAAAAAGGCACAAACACAACATGACTGCTGTTATTTTTCTGTTTTTTTCTCTGTTCCAATACATTTCCATTTATCCTCCTGCCGCTTCCTCTACAGCATACCAGAATAATCTCTAAAAAATCTCTAAGCCCTGCGGCAGACACCGAAACAGCCCTCCGCACTGTCAAACAGTTAAAGGGCTGTTTCGTCAGGTCTGCTATAATTCCGACCACTTTATCACTCCGCCAGATAAATCGCCGACTTCTTCACGATCTCCTGCACCGCCTCCTTCGGCGTGATACTGCCCTCCAGGGCTCTTGGTCCGATCTCATACACCGTTTCCGCAATCGTATCATCTCCTGTACTGATTCGGGAAACAGAAGATATCATACCCCTGAGCCTCTCAAACTCCTCCTCCGTTGGCCAGAGCAGTTCTATGCCAAACTCCTTTCCGTCCGGCGTACTTGTGCCGATAGAACCGGCAGACCGTTCGCTTGCTCCTTCTACCAGTCCCGCCCGCGGATTCTCTTTGAGTCCCTCAAAAGACGCCATATTCACCGGCAGACCGTCATACACATCGATATCCTGAAACTCCTTTCCAAACAGATATCGATAAAACTCCACCGCTGTCTCATTCTCCACAGAATTTGCCGAAATTCCGACAAGGCAGTCGCTCAGAAATCCATTGCTTACCTGTCCGTTCCAGACATCAAAAGCAAACTGATCCTCCTGCTCCGCAATGGTAGTCAGCATATCGTACTCAAAATCGACTCCCCGTACTCTTCCCACCGCAAACTTCTGCATCTCCATCATAATATTTTCCGCACTGCCGCTCGTATTACCGTAATATTGCCTGTATTCATTCGTCAGAGAACCGTAGCCGCCCTCTCTTACGCCGAGCTCCTCCTCCGTCACGCCGGAGACTTCCGCCTCCCAGATGCGCTTTGCCGCCGTAAGAAACTCTTCCAGCGCTTTTTCATCGATATTCCCTTCCTCATCCGTCCACGCCGCAGAACAGCTCAGACTCAGAATATACAAAAGCTGCTCCGGTGTTCTTGCGGCAAGCAGTGCACCCTCCGGCTCCTCCTCCCGCAATTCCTCCGCCAGTTTTGCAAGAGAGTCCAGATCCTTTACCTTCCCCACATCTTCAGGCTCTCCCGCCATCAAAAGAAGCTGAATCCTGACAGGCAGCGCATAGATCTTTCCGTCCTTTCGGCAGGCTTCTATGATATTCGGAAACAGCGCCGCATCGCCGCTCATCTCTTCCGTAATACCGCTCAGATCCGCCAAAATACCTTTTTCCTCATAAGATGCCCTCGGCAGTCCGTCAAGCATCAGAATATCCGGTCCTTCTCCCGACATGATCTTTGTGTTCAGATTCCGAACTGCGTCCTCTCTTGTCACACCATCATCTCCCGACATACCGATTTCATAGCGGATATACACATCCTGGTGGGCTTTCTGGAACATACTGACCGCCTGCCGCACCGCAGCGCTCTCCATAAGGCTGTATATCTTAAGCTGTTTGTCCGGCACAGTCGGCACATTGGGATCATAGGTGTATCGATACAGATTCATCCCTGTATAGAGCACCATAAACTCATTGTCCGGCAATGTTTCCATACTCATCAGCATCAGACTGGGATCGCCAAAACTCGAAGACGCTCCGTCAATGATCTGCTCAATCGCCGCCCCGCCGATCACATGCCGGTACAATCCGCCGTCAAATGCAAAATAGATCACATCATCCTGCTCACCCGCCGTCATCACGACACTGTGTCCCATATCGGTGCTTCCGATAGAAAGCCCCAGGTTCCGGCCGATAAACTCCTGCAGCACCTCATCCGTATCCATCAGAATATCCTGTTCGATATCATAGACGACAGCGCCGCCCCTCGTTGTGATGCCGACCATATATTTGTCCGTAAAGCAGGCAAAATCCACCGTGCCGTCCACCGTAAAGAGTTCCTTTTTGCTCCCGTCCGCGGGATCGATCCGGTAAACTTTCCCGCCGCCCGCAAGTCCATAAAGCCTCTCTGAACCATCAAATGCAAAACTTCTGATTTCCGTATCCGCCAGATCCAGTTCCGTCTCATTTCCTTCGGCATCAAAATAATAGTATTTCCACTTAATTTCTTCCCTTTCCGCATCGGTGTTTTCTGCCCCCCCGTTTTCTGTTTCCGATGCATCATCCTGAGACGTTTCCTCTGCTTCCGACGACTCACTCTCACCATTACCCGTAAGAATGCCGGGCAAAGCCACCGCACCGTTCGGAGAAACAGCCATATTTGTCATATAGAGATTTTTCCCCACATCCTTCCATGGATTCCCGGCAGATTCCCATGTTTCTCCGCCGTCCGAAGAAATATATTTTCCCGCCTCTTTCTCCGCCAGCATCAGATCGCCGCTTTCCAGTTTCTTTATATAAAGAACCGGATTTTGTACCATCTCACTGATTTCTTCCGGCAGCGCCATCTCCCTTTCCAGATAACGCCCCATGCTTTTTTCTTCATTCTCTTCTTCCGCAGCGGCAGTATTCTTCTTTTCCTGTTTCGGCACTGCCGCAGTATCCTCACTCTCGCTCTTGCTGCCGCAGCCTGCCAAAAAAGAAACTGCCATAAATCCCGCGCAAAACAACGCCGTCCATTTTTTCATTTTTCTCATAGTCACCTCTATTTTAGTTCCGCATACGGCTACGAGATGCACATAACCAGAGCCTCTCTCCGCCTCCTGCTGATTCCAGTTCCGCATAAGCCTTCTGCTGTTTCCAGTTCCGCATACTTTTTTTATTCCGAAACCACTTCCACAATTTTTACTTCCGTTGCAAAAAACATATTTTCGCCTCCGTAGCTTCCTTTCATCTCCACCGTAAAGTTTTCCTTAAGGTCTGCCGCCGAGCCTTCTTTCTCCTCGGCATTTTCGCCGCCGCTTTGGACGGTGCGCTTGATAAAAGTTGTTTCATCGCTGTAGACTACTGTGACTTTGGTATCGTTTTCATCGGTACTGACCAGATCCATTCCGTCTACCTCTTCCACCACAAGTTTCGCTATAATAAACGTATCGTCACTGTCCGGCGGAACATTCTCTATCATCCCCATCAATTCCGTCTCTCCCGATGAAGCATCGCCTGCATCGTCATTGGCCCGGATATCCTCTCCTTCCTCATCTTCCACGTTCTCCGCATTTCCGCCTTCCGTATTTTCCGTATCCGGCAGGTCCTCTCCCTCAGCGGATATATTTCCTTCACTTACGTTTTCAGTTGTTTTTGTGCAGGCGGTAAGCACCCCCAACGCCAATATTGCCATAATACCTGTTATTGTCAGTTTCCTCATAAAATAATGCATTATCTTTTATCCTCCTGTTCATCCATTTTTTTATCCGTTCTTTCGTACCGATTCGGCTTATGCCGGTACTTTATATTTACTCCGCCATATAGATTGCAGACTTCTCCACAATCTCCCGCACCGCTTCCTCCGGCGTAATGATACTGTTCAGCGCATCCGGTCCGATCTCATAGACCGCCTCCTCAACAGCACCATCTCCCGTACTGATTCGGGTGACTGAGCCTGCCATCTCTTTCAGCCGCTGAAATTCCTCCTCCTTCGGCCATTTTACTTCAAGTTCAAAATAGCTTCCGTCATCGTTGCTCATGGCAAGCCCGCCCGCTAAGTCTTTATCTCCGCCGATGGCTCCTTCCCTGGGATTTTTTGCAAAGGAATCAAAGGAAGCCATATTCACAGGCAGCCCGCCGGAAAGGTCCATATCCTGCAGATCCCTGCCAAACAGGAACCTGTAAAACTCCACCGCCATTTCATTGTCCGCGGAAGACGCCGCAACGCCGGCCAGCCCGTCGGGAATAAAGCCTTTGCTTACCTGTCCGTTCCAGAATCCGAAGCCAAGATCATCTTCCGCCAGTTCTGCGATACTGGTCATAACATCATAATCAAAATCCACGCGGTATACCTTTCCTATCGCAAACTCCTGACCTCCTGTGGCAATACCGATTACATTGGTGGAAAGCACCGCATGATACCCGTCCTCTCCTATAAACCTGTCGCTGTAATTTACCCTTTCCCTCATCTGACCGGCATCCACACCGGATAATTCCGCCTGCCAGATTCTCTCAGCCGCCGCAAGAAATTCCTGAAGCGCCTTCTCGTCTATCATTCCTTTCTCATCCGTCCATGCCGCCGAGGATGTCAGCCCCAGCATATACAGGAGCTCCTCCTCAGACTTCATACCCAGAATTGCACCCTCCGGGTTCTCCTCCCGTATTTCCTCCACCGCATCCGCAAGCGTTTCGATATCCTTTATTTTTTCCACATATTTATTACTCCCTGCCATCATCGGCAATTGTATTCTGACGGGCAGTCCATAAATTGCGCCCTCCTTCCGGCAGGCTTCCACCACATTCGGAAACAGTTCCTCCTCTCCGCTCATACCGTCCACCACGGCGCTCATATCCGCCAGAATCCCCTTCTCCTCATAGGACTCTCGGGGCAGTCCGTCAAGCAGCAGAATATCCGGTCCTTCTCCCGACATGATTTTTGTATTCAGATTCCGTATCGCGTCCTCTTTTGTCACACCGTCTATGCCGGACATGCCGATCTCGTAATGCACATACACATCCTGATGCATTTTCTGGAACAGGCTCACCGCCTGGCGCATGGAATAATTTTCAACAAGACTGTACACCTTTACCTGTTTATCCGGCACTGCCGGCACATTCGGATCGTAAGTATACCGGTACAGCCTCACATCATTGTACAGCACCACAAACTCATTGTCCGGCAGCATCACCATATCCATCAGTACCATGCTGGGATCACTGAAAGAGGAAATGGTCCCGTCGATGATCTGCTCAATTGCCGTCCCGCCGATCACATGCCGGTAAACGCCGCCGCTGAACGCAAAATAAATGATATCCTCCTGTTCTCCCCCGGCCGCCACCAGTTTATGTCCTCTTTCCATGCCGCCCAGAGAATCGCCGAGATTTTCCCTGACAAAATCCTGCAATGTTCTGTCTTCGGGAGCCGGCTTTTCCTGTTCCAAATCATAAATAACAACTTCTCCTCTGCTGGTAAACCCGACCATATACCGCTCCGTAAAACAGACAAAATCCATAAGCCCCTCCGTGTCGAACATCTCCCGTTTCGTCCCGGCAGCCGGATCGATCCGGTACACTCTGCCCTGAAAGTCAAACGCATAGAGCCCGCCCTGTCTGTCAAAGGCAAGCTTCAGGATTCTCGCATCGCCCGTCTCCGGGAAATCAAGTTCCATCCCTCTGCCGTCCGCATCAAAATACATGGCTTTCCATACTGATTCGATTGTATTTTCTTCCGTATCTTCGGTTCTCTCACCCTCATCTGCCGCCGTTTGGGCTCCTTCTTTGCCGGATGGTTCCGGCTCCGCACTCTGAAATGCCTCATCGCCTGATGCTCCCGTCTCATCGCCGGATGCATCAGGTTCTTTCCCATCTTCCTCCTCATAGGGGCTGTAGACCATCGCCACGCCCCCGTCGGGTGAAAGCGCAACATCCGATATATAGCCGCTCGGAATCATATCCTGCCAGGGACAGTCCATCGGCTCCCACTCACTGCCCATATCCGCCGAAATATACCTGCCCGCCATCGGCTCCGCAAGCACAAGTTCATCGCTCTCAGACTTTTGCAGATATAAAGCCGGATAACTTACCGCAGCCGTTATTTCCTCCGGCACCGCAATCTCTTTTTCCAGATATCGTCCCATCCTCTTCTCCGCGTTTTCCGTATCTGCCGCGGGATTTTCTCCCTTCGTATCCACTCCGGCCTGATTCTCTCCGACGCCGTATCTGCCGCAGCCCGCAAGCAAAGAAAGACTTATGATACCTGCCCAAAATAATGCTGTCTGTCTCCTGAATTTTCTCATAGTTACCTCTATATTAAGTTCCGCATACGCCCTCCTGGTACACTTTTACCGAAGAGAAATTTCCACTCGCTTTACGATTGCAAATTTCTCTTGTGCACCTTCCGGGCTTATGCTGTTTTCAAGTTCCGCATACGGCTACGAGATGCACATAACCTGAGCCTCTCTCCGCTTCCTGCTGATTCCAGTTCCGCATACGCCTTCACACCACACCTTACCTGAAGAGGATTTCATGCTGCTCCGCATCACCAAATCCTCTTGTGCGCTGTTCCGACTTATGCTGTTTTCCGGTTCCAAATCTGTTTCAACTCGGCTCGGTCTATCCCAGTATTACTTCCACGATCCTGATCGCCGTGGCATGGAATACATCCCCTTCATAGCTTCCCCACATCTTCGTCGTAAAGCCTTTTTGCAGATCCGCCGCAGAGCCTTCCTTCTCTTCATGGTTTGCGCCGCCGTCCCAGATCTTCTGTTTTTCAAATACGGTATTATCATCATAGACAACCGTGATCTTCGCAGATTCCGTCTCCGCTCCGGGTGCTTCCATAATCATAATACCGCTTCCATCATCAGTTGTCTCCGTATAGATCTCCGTCACCGTAAACTGCCCCTCTCCGACCTCGTAAATATCACCGAGAAGGTCTCCTTCCTCGTCCGGAATATGCCCCGCTTTGTTATCCGTATCTTCCGTCCCCGGATTTTCTTCGTCCGCAGGCTTTCCTTCCGATGGTTCTCCGTCCGCACCATCTCCCGCCGGTACTTCCCCATTCTCCAAAGCATCCGCCCCCGGCAGATCTTCCGCCTCCACTGCAAATCCTGAATCCGTCTCCGCATTCTCACCGTTTTTCGCACAGCCGGTAAGTCCTGTTCCCATCATCATCATAATACCTGTTATGATCAATTTTTTTCTTATGTACTTCATTTTTTGTCCTCCTGCTTTTTACCATGCATACTTATTTTTCAAAAGTCAGGGCCCATATTTGACTTTTGTGAAGCAGAGCCCCCTTTCGGACTCTACACCAGCATCATAGCAGACTATCCTCTAAGTTTTCTCTAAACATTTTTAATTTTTTTTAGAGATTTTTTAAAGACTTTTCTGCTATACTATTTTCATAATCCATAAAAGAATGAGGCACAACATGAGAATACTTCTGGTAGAAGATGACGAAAAACTGAAAAACTCCCTCGCTTTCCAGCTTCAGCAGGAAGGCTTTATCGTTGATACCTGTTCCGACGGCGAGGAAGCCCTTTACTATATTGAACAGAATATCCACGATCTGATTTTGCTGGACCGGATGCTGCCCTACTTAAGCGGCACCGATGTTCTTTCCAAAATGCGGGGCGGCAATAATCAAACACCCGTTATTTTAATCACCGCTCTCGGCACCCTGGATGACAAAGTCCAGGGGCTCGACCTGGGAGCCGATGATTATCTGGTAAAACCCTTTGCCTTTGAGGAATTGACGGCAAGAATCCGATGTATCACCCGCCGCCCCCGCAAAATGGAACTGACGGGACAGCTTGCCTTCGGAGATATTGTGTACCGCCCGGAGGACAACATGCTGACCGGTGTGTCCGGCGCCTGCAGCATGTCCCGGCGGGAAGGAGACCTCCTGGAAGTTTTTTTAAGAAACCCGGGAGCGCCCCTCTCCCGCACCCTGCTCCTCACAAAGGTCTGGGGACCTGAGAGCGATGTGGAGGACGGTAATCTGGATAATTACATCCACTTTTTAAGAAGACGTTTAAAAACCGTAGGCAGCCGCGTCTCAATCCGCACGATACGCGGCATCGGCTACCAGATAGAAGATCAATAAATTCGGAATTCATTTATGTTTCAGAAAGTACACTTACGCCTCGCTGTCCTCTGCGGCAGCATCACAGCCTTCATCCTGCTCGTTATGTCCCTGGGCTATCTCTATATCTCGGAACAGGGTTTAAAAACGAGCAGTTTTTCTTCTTTCCAAAACGATATGAACACCCTGATCGCCAACCTGGAACATCAGAGTGTGATCACCCACGAATGGCTCACCAAAATGGAGGGCAGCGGGAAATACCTGATCCATATCTCCGACAACGGTGTTCCCTTTTTGTTTAACGAACGGGAAACGGAGGAAGAAAAGCTGCTTTTTCAGGAGGCATGGGAGGCATGGGAGAGCAGTTCTGTGGAGATCGCTCCCACAGCCTTTTCCGAAATCTATCACACGGAATTTCTCTTTTCCCCGAAAGGAAGCCGGGGAAAAGACTACTATGCCTGCGCCGCCGTGGCGGAAAAAAACAGCGGTTCCCTGCAGGTTATGATCCTGTCGCCCCTCGATACCCTGAACGCCCAGATCAGGCGGCAGCGTTTTTTATTTTTTGCCCTTGACATCCTGGCCGTTCTCGCCCTGTCCTTTTTTGCCTGGCATTTTACAAGACGAATCTTAAAACCCTTAGAAGAAAATCAGAAAAAACAGGCACAGTTTATCGCTTCCGCCTCCCACGAACTGCGCACGCCTTTAGCGGTAATCCTCTCCTGCGCCTCCGCTTCCCAAAAGGCGGACGGTACGCAGCGGACACATTTTCTGGAAGCCATGCAGTCCGAAGGAATGCGGATGTCCAAACTGATTGATGATATGCTCCTTTTAACCTCCGCCGACAATAAAGGCTGGAGTATTAAAATGTCATCCGTGGAACCGGATACGCTGCTGCTCAACCTCTATGAAGCCTTCCAGCCCATCGCCGCGGAAAAAAATATTGCGCTCTCCATCACCCTGCCGGAAGAAAATACTCCGACGCTCACCGGTGATAAAGAACGCATCACACAGGTTCTCTCCATCCTGCTGCACAATGCCTTAAGTTATACGCCTGCCGGCGGCTCCGTGCGCCTGATCCTTACCTGTCATGGAAAAAATATTTTATTTTCTGTGGAAGACAACGGTCCCGGCATCCCGGATACCGAAAAAGAACGGATTTTTGAACGCTTCTACCGCAGCGACAAATCACGCAGCAAAAAAGGGCATTTCGGTCTCGGCCTCTGTATTGCCGCCGAAATCATCCACGCCCACCGCGGAAAAATCTCCGTCAAAGATACACCCGGCGGCGGAAGCACCTTTATCGTGGCTCTGTAAGCGCGGCACGGCGTCCGTTATGCCTTACGTAGACTCCCTGACCAGGAGTTCTCCCTTAAACACATGGTGCTGATGCTTCTCATTTCCCGCGAGAATCTCAAACATCAGTTTTATCGTGGCATCCGCGATCTCCTCCACCGGCTGGCGGATCGTC
>OFHA01000932.1_pt1 | contig 22938 bp, 23 predicted proteins | sample 1521891 | NCBI WGS metagenome assembly OFHA01 (sample SAMEA3504089, study PRJEB24116) | mouse gut metagenome | biome: mouse gut; feature: mouse-associated habitat; material: faeces | place: Denmark | collected 2011
AAGATTACTGCTTACCATGAGGCGGGCCATGCGGTGCAGTACGCCATGGGATACGGGCCGGTGCGGATTCGCTCCGCCATCATTCCGGTAACCCAGTTCGGGTCCCAGTTTGCCTTTGTCGCGCTGATGCTGGGGATGGTGATGTACTCCCAGCCGCTGTTTCTCATTGGCATTGCGCTTTTTAGTCTGACGACGCTGTTTCAGCTGGTGACTCTGCCGGTGGAGTTCAACGCATCCCAGCGGGCCATGGTCTACATGGGTCAGATCGGCCTTCCCGCCCAGGAGCGCAAGGGCGCCTTCGATGTGCTGCGCGCCTGCGCCTTCACCTACCTGGCCGCTGTTTTCAGCGCCCTTATCCCCATCGGCTGATCCGGGAAGCATGCCGCCGCTGCAGGCGCAGAGAGACAGGGTCAGCCCTGCTGTCATTGCCGCCAATAGATATTTCTTCCCATGACTTTTCGCAAAACATTTCATAAAAAAAGACCTCCTTCTTTCTTACAAAGGAGATCTTACAGGAAAAAAGTCAAAACCCTGTCAAAAATAAATTAAGTTTCTGTGTGCTCAGATACAATCTGCAAACCGATTTTTTCTCTGCGTTTCACCGCAATCTTAACTGTCACTTCTGCACCGTCGGGGGAATTCTCAAGTTTCAGACTGCCTCCATGCTTTATGCACAACAGACGGCTGACAGCAAGGCCGATTCCCATATGCCCTCCCTCACCTGGGGTCAGAAAGAACCGTTCTTTTCTGCGAAGCACCTCCTGCGGAAAACCTTCCCCGTCATCGGTGACAGCAATGGACAGATAATTTCCTTCCAGAGAAAAATCAAATCCTATCTCCTTCCGGGCATAGCGCAGGGCATTTCCCGCAATGTTCTCCAGCACCCGGTGCAGCAGGATTCCGTCCGCCAGAATCTCTTCCTGAGGCAGTTCCCCCGTGATCTTCAGGGAAATTTCCCGGTTTTCTGCCAGAAGACAGATGTCCTCTGTCAGACTTGCAGGCAGCTGTGAAGCCAAAAGCCATTCCTTCTTCAGCACCCTCTCCTCCGACTTGTTCAACTGCCCCACGGACTCCGTGTACTGTTCCAGGCGCTTTGCCGCCAGATCCATATTCTCCACTATGTGCAGAATTTTTTCTCTGTTCATCTCCCCGGTTTCCAGTCCCTTTTTCAGGTACTCCGCATACCCCCCAACAATGGCGATGGGGTTGCGAAGATCATGGGCCACCGAGGCCTGCAGAAGCTTTCTCTCCTCCAGCATCCTCCACATGGCCTTATTGTTCTCACACAGAACCCCACGCATCTTTTCAAAGGAAGAGCACAGCGCTCCCAGTTCGTCGCCGCAGTCATAGTCCAGCACAAAATCCAGATCCTGGTGCGCAATACTCTCCGCCGCCCCGGAAAGCAGCGACAGCGGCACTTTCAACTTCCTTCTATAAAAATACACACTGCACAGGAAGATCCCGGCAAACGCAAATACCGCAGGGGCAGCCGCCATAATCACACCGCAGGCCCGGTAGGCAGCTTTTCGCTTAGGTGTGAGAGAATCCACACTTTCCTCTATCTTTTGTAATGAATACCATGTCTGTTCGACTTCCCGGTCCACAGGAACTCCATCTTCTTTGATCACACCATACGGAAGCAGTTTCGGGTTTTCCCCATACTCCAGAAGATACTTTTCCTCTGACATGCTCCCGTTTTCCCACTGCCTCTCCATGATAAGATAGGCTCTGTAGGACTCTGGCAGGAGATAATGCCTGAAAGCCCCGCAGCACCAGATTACAAGCGCCGAGGCAAGGACCACTGCCCCTGCTGTAGACAGCACCGTCAGCATAAAAAAGCGTTTCAGCGGCAGATTCTGCCATCGGTTTTTCAACGATTCCATTTATATCCCACACCCCAGACTGTCTCAATATATTCCTGCCCGGAAATCTCATGAAGCTTTGCCCGTATCTTTCTGATATGCTCCTTGACCACATCCGCACTGCCAGATCCGTCATAACCCCAGACCAGTTCATAGATTCGTTCTCTGTCAAACACCTGTCCTGGATTGGAGAGAAGAAATTCAATCAGGTCAAACTCTTTTTTGGAAAAAAGAATCTCTCTCCCCCGGAAAAAGACCTGCCGCTGGGACAGGTTGACAATCAGCTCCCCGGAGGTCAGCATGGATGCGTTTCTGCGGCTGCGCTGATCTCTGCGCAGGTGAGCCGCCACCCTGGCGGACAGTTCTCTCAGGCTGAAAGGTTTGGTAATGTAATCGTCACCGCCATACTCCAGGCCTATTATCCTGTCCTGTTCCGTTATCCTGGCAGTGACAAAGAGAATGGGACAGGATACATGGTTACGGATATTTTTGCACAACTCCAGTCCGTCCAGGCCTGGCATGTTTATGTCCAGTATGATCAAATCCGGGTTCCTGGGAAGCCATTCCACAGCCTCCCAGGCGCTGTTTGCCGTCATAATCTCATAGCCCTCATCTCCCAGATGGTCCGAGAGCAGCTCTGTCATCATTTTTTCATCGTCCACAATCAGTATCTTCTGTTTCATCACATCCGCTCCCAATGCCTGCTCACCATTCCCTTTAAAACTGGCACGGAAATTTCCGCGTTTCTGTTGTCTGAAAATTTTTGGTGTAGGCCTGAACTGCCTCCTCACCATCGTCGTCATATACAGAGGGGACAAGAAGACGCCCGCCAAAACCTGCAAGCCCGCCCTTTTTGAGCTCTAATCCCATAAAGGCATCAAAGTTTTCGCCCTCCTGGGTGGTGATTCCAAAGTGTTCACAGCTTTTAAAACCATGGCGGCGATAATATTCAGGATCCCCGAAGAGAATCACACCCTCATAACCACCCTCGCCTGCCGCTGCCAGAGTCTCCTGAAGAAGTCTGCTGCCCACCCCGCAGCCCTGCCACTTGGGCGCAGTACACAGAGGGCCCATAATCAGGACTTCTTTCGTTCTGTTATCTTTTTCCAACAGGGCCCGGGCATAGCAGATTACCCCGACAATCTCATCCCCTGCCGCCGCTATTCTGGACAGTTCCGGCAGATATGCCTCGCTTTCTCTCAGCTTATGCACCAGAAGATGCTCCGTACATCCCGGCCGGTATCTGTTCCAGAACGCATTTAACACAGTCTGTTCCACCTGGTGGCGCTCCGACACTTCTTCCCTTCGGATGATAAGCCCCTCTCTGACCTGCTGTCCTTTTTTCCTCAAAAAACATCCCATGTCAATGCGGACTTCCCTGCGCTCTATATCTCTGTTGGAATAACAGCAGCTGTCAAAACCAATCAATTCAAATCCTTCCCGCTCATAGAATTGAATCGCAGCCGTATTGCAGGACTGTGTCTCCAGAATCACCGCCCTGCGGTGCTCCAGAATTGCCTGCTCCTTTGCTATGGCCATCAATCTGCGGCCGATGCCCTGCCGTCGAAGGCTTTGATGCACCCACAGTTCTGTCACCATCAGACGGTTGCTCCACTCCTCCGGACAGGTCTCTATGCAGGCCAGCAGTCTCCGCTCTCCGCCCTCTGTGTCCACAATCCCCCATGCACAGGCCCGCTCCCAGTGAGGCTGATAGAGCTTGTCCGGAAAATCATATTCCTCCGGATAATGGGATACCGGTGCGTCAAACTTCTTTTTATGCATGTCCATATGGTATCCCTGGGAGCTTTTAATGATTTCCACATCAAAGTATTCCTCTGTTGTATACTGTATTGGTATTATGGTTCCTTCCCACTCTTCTTTGGGAAGGCTGATAATTGGCAGGTTTTTGTGCATGCTGTTCTCCTTATACCTTTTTTCAAATGATCTCTAATGGCAATCTTTAATCCATTCTTTTACTGTTTCCAAGGCATAGCCCACACCCCGGGCAATTTTTTCCACATCCACCCCAAGACGATAGAAATTTCTGGCATCCTCCTGTGCTTTCTTCAATTCACCTTTTTTCGCCTCGTACTTCACCGTCTCGTTCTCCTATACGCCTCTCTTCCATGCTTATTTCTCTGATCGCTTGACACATATTTATCGCCATGGTCATATTATACTAAAAATGATACAATTATTCAACCATACCACAAATCTTTTCAATCTGCATTGTTGCCATCAGCGTAACAGTTCAGACAGCCCCTCTCGCGAAATCAAAATTGCGCTCTGTGCAATTTTGCGAGACTTGCGGGCGCCAAAACGCATTCTTTTCGCGTTTTGTGTGCATTCTCGTAACAGTTCAGCGCCCTGTCTGAACTGTTACCCATCAGCAGATATAACCACCACACCCTATCCCTCCTCCTTGCAGGCGGAAACGTATAACTTTCCACTGCCTTCCCTCTGTAAAACAGGCGGTAAATCGGAACATACTCCAAGACCCATGAAGTTTACGCCCAATATCGGAAATTGACAGGCAGGAAACAGGCCAAGTTTTACGAACAGCATACCAGCTTGCTTACTACCCACGCCGTTATTGTAGCAAATCTTAGACTGCAATGGAAAAACCGGTGGAAAGTTTCTTTTGTGTATGCTATAATGAAAGAACAGTGTTTTTCTGCTGCTATCCATTTGTCGTATTCTACAAGAAGGATATCCCGGCAAAAATACAAAATTTATTCCTGAGCAAATACCGTGAGGAGTGTAGTTATGGAAAAAATACTAATTGTCGACGATAGTCTCCTGCAAGCAACTCAGCTAAAGGCAATCATAAAGGATGAATATGATGTTACCATCGCGCAGACGGCGGAAGACGGCCTGCGCAGAGCGTGTGATGAAGATTTCTCCCTTATTCTGCTGGATGTAGTGATGCCGGAGATGGATGGGTTTACGCTACTGAAAAAATTACAGGAGAAACATGTCACCCAAAATGTCCCTGTCATTTTGATCACTGGCCTTGCAGATGCGATGAATGAGCAGCACGGACTTGTTTTAGGGGCCGTGGATTATATTACAAAGCCATATATTCCCCTGATTGTCAAAGCGAGAGTGAACACCCACGTCAAACTGTACCGATACCGCAGGCAGATCGAAGAACAATCTATGACCGATCAGCTGACCGGGGTCGCAAACCGCCGCAGGCATGACCAATACAGCTTGACGAAATGGCATGAAGCAGCCCACCTGGGAATTCCTTTTTCCATCTGTATGCTTGATATTGACCATTTCAAAGTGTATAACGACACATTTGGACACCCAGCCGGAGACAAAGTAATTGCCGCCGTGGCAAAAACGATATCCTCCCATTTGAAACGCAGCACAGACTTCGTGGCCCGTTACGGAGGCGAGGAATTTGTGGCGTTCTCTATGGGCGAGTCCTCTAAAGAAATGTTTGAGCATCTGCAAAAAGTCCGGCAGGACATAGAGGATTTACACATTCCGCACAACCCGACTGTATCCGAGTGGGTAACAGTCAGTATCGGAGGCGTTACCGTGATCCCCGAAATGGGAAGCGCCTATGACCGTTACCTGAAAATTGCGGACACAATGCTGTACGATGCAAAGAAAGGTGGACGTAACCAAGTCGTTTGGGCCAACGAACAGTTAAAGCGGAAATTTGAAAAGCAAGCAAAACCAGGAGCAGATGTATGAAATGATACAAATTATTGGAGAATAAACCAGACACACAGCCCCGAAAGATCGAAGATGATTTCTGGAGCTGACCGATGCCGATCAGGAGCAGATTACACAAAATATTTTCGCGGCGCAGAGAAAGAAAATGGGACGGTCTTAATCATTTGATGAAAAGGAGAATATGAGGGGTATGTTTTATCGTCGCAGCCGGGACGGCAAACGACTCTAACAGAAATCAAAATCCGAACACCATTCAGGAGTACGGCGTATACCCCTTTCACTCTCCCCTCTTTTGACTATTAAAGGGCAAGCCATCCTCTCTCCACTGCGCTGTCGAGATTATTCAAAACCCATTCATATACTCTGGGCATAAACTCTTTCACAACTTCCATTCTCTTTTCCACTGCCGGGCGTACTGCCCCGCTTTCCACCCAGGTCTTCCCATCAGTAAGCGTATTGTGAAGAAAGGGCTGCAGGCGGTCCATACAGGCCGCATACTTTGCATCCGCCGTCTCCATTGCGTCAAATTCTTCCCAGAGACTGCGGATCATCTTTCCCTGATCCTCCGGAAGTTCTCCGAAAAGCTGGTCGGCGGCTTTCTTTTCTCTGTCCGCCTTATCAAGATTCCCCTTTTCATCGTAGGCAAATATGTCACCAGCAAGGATCTCTACCAGGTCATGCACCACACACATCTGCACTACCCGGCCTATGTCCACCGGCTCTGCTGCATACTCTCTGAAAAGCATTGCCATCACTGCAATATGCCAGGAATGCTCTGCATCATTCTCCCGGCGACTCTTGTCAATCAGCATTGTCCGGCGCATGACCGCAGTCATCTTGTCAATCTCCGCCGTAAACAGAAACTGCCTGTCCATGCGTTCATCTCCGCTGCTGAGATAATTATTCTTACTCATTAGAATTCCCCTTTTCTTTTTCAGCCCAAAATGCATAAAAAATCACCCTGACACCTGACTTTTCCACCTTTTCTTTCGGCAGGCAGGACCCTGGAATCTGAGTGGCGTTAAACCGCTAAAGACCTACGCCTTCACCGTGAAAACCGGCTCCAGACGGGCCACGGGAGCCGCCATGTTATGAGCTGTGTGCACCGCGATCACTTCATCAATATCCTTATAGGCATAAGGCGCCTCCGCCCGAACCGACTCTTCCCATTTTTTCAAAATATCACTTCTGCCTTTTAAGTCGCTGCGGGCCGGGTCAATGGGCGTAATAATATGGAATTTTTCCATAAAACGGACAAACTCCTCATCGTTTCCTTTGATGGCGTCACCGCGGGACTTTTTCCGGCCCGCTCCATGGCTGGCGCTCCAGAGGGAATCAGGATTTCCCAGGCCCCGCATCAGGTAGCTGGAGCTTCCCATGGAACCGGGAATCATCACAGGCTCCCCATAATAGGCCCAGAATCCGGGAACTGCTTCCGGCCCGGCGGTTTCTGTGTCCTCCCCCTCATGATACCCCCTTGCACAGCAGGCCCCTTTCCGGTGAATAAAATATTCCTGGCCTGCAATCTTCTTTCTCCAGATATAATTGTGGGGTGCGTCATAGAGCAGATCCATCCCAAATTCACCCAGCACACCGGCCAGGGCATCCTGGATCATAAATCCCAGAAACAGACGGTTGGCAAAGCCGAAATTGGCCGCATTTCTGGAAGTGGACAGGAAGCGGTTCCATGCGTCAGGCACCGCGCCGAATTCAGGTATGGGATATATTTTATTATCAGGATGGGCCAGTCCTGCCGGATAGATTTCCCGGCAGATCTCCCGGTTCAACAGACCACTGTGGTGTCCAATGGTCAGAGAGCCTGCGTGAAGCATCACCGCCACGGCTCCCTTTTTCAGCTTCCAGGCTTTGGCAGTCCGGCCGTCATAGATCTCAGCGATTCTCTGTACTTCCAGAAAGTGATTGCCGCCGCCTATGGTGCCGATCTGATCATCATAGGTCAAGCGCTCATAACTTCCTATAAAGTCCTCCAGCCCTTCTGTGGCAGCCGCCTTCAGGCTTCCCCGAAAGACGGTGTGATCCAGCCACCTCTCCTGAATTTGGGGCTGATAATACCGCCATAATCCCTCTTTCCCACTGTCCCGGCAAGTTTCCAGCAGGCCCTCCAGGCCATGGAGAAACAAAGCCTCCCTCTGCCTTCCTGTCATGGGAATCTGCCGACCGCCCTCAAAAAAGATGTGACGGATCTTCCTGGTAAGTTCAGGAAGTCTTTCCCAAATACGCTCTTCCGACAGGTCAGTGGTGTAAAAGCGCATGCCGCAGTTGATATCATTTCCCATGGCCTGGGGCACGGCAAAGCCTTTTGTCATCATCACTGTTCCAATGGGAATCCCGGCCCCTTTGTGAAAATCAGGGGTAAGAATCATCCTCTCAATCCGGGGCTCCTGCCCCTGGAAAAATGTTGTCTCCAGAGTCAGCCTCTCCAGTGTGTCCTCCAGGGCTGTCATTTGATGAAGTTCCGCCTCCGCATTTTTGTCCGGCGCAGTATTTTCTGGCAGATAACAGGATATATCATGCTTCCTGTCCTTAAACGCGATTTTATATATCATGCTTTAGCTCAAACCTCTGTCACGGAATGCTGCCCGGCCTGAAGCCCCATCCTGTAAAGTTCAGCGGCAGACAACTTTCCGTTCTCTTCGCATTTTTCATAGAATTCCACATATCTCTTCTGACCGTCAAAAAATCCGCTGTCCCCCTCAATCTTTTTCAGGTAATATTCCGCAAGCCCTTCTGTGAGATTCCAGGTGGCAAAATGCTGAAAAGCATCCTGGTCTTTGAGAGCATTCAAAAGCAGATAGATGATAAATTCATGTCCTATAAAATAAAATGAGTCACGAGGGGATCGTAAAATGCCGAACACATCCTGTTCTCCTGAAATATCTATGGCCTCCGCCCCATTCTGCACCGAAGTCACCAATGTGGCCGAAAAATACTCACTCAGAAGTTTACAGCCAACCAGCTCTTCCGCCCTGTCAGTGAAGTTTGATTTCTCAAACAAAGCCAGTACCTGGGGAATATATGCCTCTATTTTTTCTTTTTCACCCGGCCATATGTTCTCTATATAATGGTCATAATGTTTGACCATCACAGCAGAAATTCTGCGGACAACACTGGTATCTTCCTGAAAGGATTCCGGAACGTCGCCACAGTCCACCCTTCTGATAAGTTCCGCATAATACTCTTTTGCAGGCATTTTCCCACAGGCAGGCTCAGCGACCATCAATCTATACAGAGCGCCACAGTGCTCGCCGCCCCGCACGGTAAGCAGCTGCTCCTGTTCTTTTATCACTGCCAGGTCCTCCGGGGGATAACATTTCCGCCAGCTGCGGCCATAAGCGTTGTCATATCCGCATTCTGCAACAGAGAGCATATGAAAAACGTAATTGGTATCCTTATCTGCAATAAACCTTATTTTATTCATCTTCCATCCTCCTGCCCCGGACAAGCCGGAACCAAAATCTTGCCAAGAAACCCGTTCTGTTCTTTCCATTTCCGCCATCTGCCGGCATCCATCAGCAGCTTCCAGGCCTCCCGGTATTCCAGGCCAAAATAGTTAAACCCTCCCATGAGATTGCTCACAATCTGTCCCTCCGGCCTTCTTGCCCCCATACAGCAGCCGCCTCTCAAAACCATTTGGCTGCCTTTATAGTCAGCCTGAGCATTCTCGTGGGTTTTATACTTGTCCAGCAGCTTCACATAAAGCTCCCGCAGGGACCGGTCTTCCACCCCCGCCATGGCTTGTATCCCGCCAATCAGCAGATGGGGATTTTCTTCCCTGGACAAATAGTCCAGAAAATAATCCCGCACTTCTTCCCTGTCCTTTAACGCTTGAATACAGTAGAACAGCACAGCCCGGCTGCTCTCGTCCAGATCTTCCCGCAGAAGAGACTCTTTCATTCTTCCTGCATGGACGCCTGGAGACTCTTTCATTGCCCTAATGGTATAGCAGGCATTTCGGAAACCCTCCCCGCAAAGTTCAGGCAGTTTTTCAAAAATCCGTTCAAGCCATTTTTCCTTGAGCAGCCAGCCGCCCTCATGGGAGATGATGGAGACGGCCTCATTGTAAACCCCCTGTTCCCACAGCTTCTCAATCTCTCCCGCCATTCCCGTCACATGGAAATGTACCAGCATTTTAATAAGCTTAGTTTGCACTTTCACATCATTTTCCAGAGCACAGGCACTTTTATAGAAAGTTTTCTGCTTTCCCGGCAAAGCCTGAAATTTGTAATAGCTCTCAATAATCTCAATCTTCTCTTCCGGGTTCTCCGCCTGCTGGTACAGGGCCATCAGCTGGCTGGCATTCCCGCCCAGGTTGTATCCAAAACCCAGCTCCTCGTCATTGTACCCTGCTATGACCTCCCGAAGCCACCGTTCATACCAGGCCAGGAACCCTTTTTCCCGCACAATAAACGGCTTGCCGCAGCAGTCCTCATCATAATAGACCACCTGTCCCTGACAAAGTCCCCTGAGCGCCAGCCCTGTCATGAAGGTACATCCCTGGGTACCAATGGGCAGAATATCAGCGTAAAGATGAGCTTCTTTCTCCCGTCTGCCGGAAAGTTTATTTTCCAGCTTTTCCACCCCATAGATTCCATAGTAAGGCCCCGCGCCGCCGTCTCCCATCCGAAGCAAAAATTCCCGGTATTCTTCCGGCAGGCGGAACCCAAACCTCTCCTCAAACTTTTGTATCTTCCCTTCACTGGCCGGCGCCGCCAGCTTGTACTGATGACTGTGGGCTCCAAATCTTTCCAGGCCCCGGTCCTTTGCTTTGGCCTGCTCCAGCAATCTCCGGAGCTTTCTCACCCATGGGGGCTGGCCCGTCTTTTCCATTGTAATTTACCTCCAAAGGACTTAATCCCACCAGAAAAACCATATCTCAGACGCCTCAATGCATGCCGCCAGTTCGGTCAGTGTCCCTGATTCTGTCCCCTGAAAAACTCTGTCTGAGCAGAACGCAAAATGCTCTTTGGCCACCTGCAGGGCCTCCGCCCCTTCAACCGGCGCCGGTACATGCATTTCCATAATATCGTGGGATATCGTCACCGGCACCGCCCCGTATTTCTCATACCAGTATTTGCATATTGCCATCATTTCATCAGGCGCCGGACATTCATTCCATCCTCCAAAGGGCACATAGGCCGCCAGCTCCCAGGGCTTTGTGGTTGGCACCTTGAACAGTATGGTCTCTTTTATTTTGCCAGAATCATATTCCTCAAAATCCTCAAAAGCGGAATAGCAGTCAACCACTTCTGCTTCACCGTCATACTCCCCATATAATTCTGTTTCGTCTAGTTCAGAATCGTCATCTATGTATTCTTGAATCCTTTCCTGAAGTAGCTCTTCACCGGATTTCAGCTCCGACGCCAGAATGTCCTTCAAAGAATACCCATCGTCTTTTATAAAGCCCAAATACTCCTCCAATACCTCATCTGCCGGAACCAGCAGGGGGGTAAAGCCCTCCTCTTTTCCCTGCTGCAGTGCCTGCTCATAGGCGTCCATCACTTCTTCATACTGTGCATTGGATGAAAATATCTCACAGGGATATCCCAGCTGTGATACAATACTTTGGGTAATTGTACTTGCCTGTTCCAGGCTCAGTCTGCCCTCTGTCAAATGATTTGTAAGCATCTTTCTCTGTTCTCCTTTGCTCCTGTAGTTTTCATCTATTATACACAGCCTCTGGACAAATTACAATAGAGGAAAAAACTGCATCCTGCGCCAATTCTGCCGTTAAAGCGCTGTCAGGCATTGCTTTTTTCTCTTTTCTTTTGTATAGTGGAGATACCGAATAAATTTCCCCATGCAAAGGATGGTTACTTGCACTATACTATTCAACCAGAAAGGAACGATTACATATGTCTCTATCACTTTATTACGCCGGGAAAAGGGATACGCCAATAACAGAAACAGAAAAAACGCAATTGACGCTCTTCCGGAAGCCAAATGGCATGTGAACATGGACGATGTGGAATTAAGATCTGACGAATAAATCATTGAGGAGGTAGACAATCATGATACAGCAGCAGGCATTCCAGGGAGAAGGAAAAATGCTGAAGGGCGGGCTCCACTGCCACACCACTCGATCTGACGGGGCAGGCAGCCCGGAAGAGGTAATCCGCTGTCATTATCAGCACGGATATGACTTTCTTGCCCTTACGGACCACAGAAATTATAACTACAAGAATTTTGCACCCGATGTGCCGATTACAATCATTCCCGGCATGGAAATGGACTCCGCTTTTGAGAACAACCAGGGCTTTCGATGCTTTCATGTGGTGTGCCTTGGTCCCGCTAAAGAGGACGGCAACGGCTATGAACAGGATCAGCGGCCGCCCTCGTTCAAGGCCAGAAATCAGGAAGAATTTTTCAAATACATCCGCGCCACGGTGATCGACAAGAACAACAAATATGCATGGACAAATCCTATTTTTCTGTAATGGCTTTTCAGGAAAATTATTTGGACGTATTTAAGATGTAAGCATGGCCAGGTACAGGTAACAGGCTGACAGAGCGATATTTATTCATCCATCCCTTCAGGGAGAGGTTCCCACTCATTCAATCCAAGACTCTGCCTGTACTTGGCCTGAGCCAGCGTCAGCTGCGGTAAATCTCCCTCCAGATATGATATAAGCTCCCCTATGCCCTCCCGGTTTACATTGTTGATCAGAAAAATACGCTCACAGCCGGCATTCATCATCCACTGTCTGACCATGGGAATATTGGCATAGGGAGAATCTATTTTGGTAATAATTCCAATGAGAGGACGAAGGATAAAAGAACGCAGACTTGCGCTGAACAAGTTGAAGGGCTCGTCTGCCGCCTGGACCACAGCCACCACATCAGCCTCAAAGGAAAAACAGGCAAGCCCCACACTGAAACTCTTGGACTCCGCATATTCCCCCGGAGAGTCGATGGTATTGTCCTCCGAACTGGTATATTGTGTTTTTACATAGTGAAGCTCTTCACCCTTCAGCGCCTGAGTCAGGGAGGTCTTTCCCGCTTCACTTCTGCCCATCAGGAAAATTTTTTTCATGTATATTATTCTTTCATAGGTTTAATTCCGGTGGATGTTACAGGTTTGAAAATGCAGCTCCTCTTTAAAAAATCTGACCACTTCTTCCACAGCAGTCTGCACTTCTGACAGGCCGCCGGTGAGGATCAGAGAACCGCAGAAACGGTCCATAAAGCCAATCTGTACATCTGCGCTTTTCATTGCCACATCTGCCGCCACCACCACCGCCTCCCAGGGAGTAAAACGGATCAGGCCAATGGACTCTCCTGTATGATCTTCCCCTTCATGAACCCCGATATGCAGGCCCAGATTCTGATAAACACAAGGCTGTGAAACACTTATGACATGAGCCAGGCAGACTTCTTTACCAGGAATCCGCAGACGTGTAATACGAAGCTTCCTCCCTTTCAACTGTTCATAATCCTCATGAAACAGCTTCTCCAGCAGCTCTTCCTTTGTTATCCGGGTCATGGCAGCACTTCCTATCTCTTTGTGATTTTGCAGACGACGTATTCCAGAGTATCCCGAAAATAAGTTACGATTTCAGTCATAGCCGACATGACGTCGGAAATCTCTCCTGTAATAATCAATGTCCCTGTAAAACGATCCGCGAAACCCAGATACACATCCCCGCTTTTGACCGCAATATCAGAGGCAATGACAGCGGATTCCGGCGGTGTCATATTCATTATACCGATGGCAGAGGCCTGATAATCCACCTGAGGATTTAATCCTAGCTTCTGATATATAATCGGCGCCGGGCCGCCCATCACATGTGCAAAAGTAATTTCTTTGCCAGCTACGGTTTCCTGTACAATTCTAATCCGTTCTTCCTGTCCGTTTGCCATCTGCCCATCCCATTCCTTCCCAAAAGTATCTCTACTTAGATAATACTATCACAAAAGTTTCCTGTCAAGTTGAAAAGCTCAGCCCGTTTGAACCTGTATCCCTTTTTCCCTCATAAAATATCTGAGTTCCTCAATATCTCCATAGTACACGCACCCCTTCATGCCCAGATTCCCGGCCGATTCCACATTTGCCGGTGTGTCATCAACGAAAAAACACTCCGCAGGACTGAGAGAAAAGGTCTGGAAAAAGTCCAGGTATGCCTCCGGTTCCGGTTTAAGCAGACCATGTTCACAGGAAATCCAGATGCCCTTCATATACTGAATCGACTTGATATGCTGACAGAACACCCTGAAACGATGGGATGTGTTGGACAGCAGATACAGGTCATACCCATTTTGCCGGAGCTCTTCCACCAGATTTTCCATGGGTGGATTGGGAGGCTGAACCATGCGATATTCCCTAATAAACCGCTCTACGACACTGTGTAAATGTACCGGCACTCTTCTGCATATGGAGGCCGCCGCATCCTGATCTGTCATAGTTCCCCTGTCCATCTGCAGCCACTCCACCGATCCGCAGAGATGATTTTTTATCCACCTGAAATCTTCCTCATTATCGACATATCCGTAAATATACTCCCTGGGATTGTATACTGTCAGTACATTTCCCATATCAAACACAATATTCTTAATCATACCCGCCCGTTTCTTCCAGCCAAAAGATCTGAAATCCATTTTATAATTCCATGCTCCTGCTCCCTGCCGTTCCTGTCTGTCTTTTATTATACACAGATCTCCGATAAATTACAAGAAACAGAAAACCTGCCTCTTGTATTTTTAACTTTTGTACACTTGTACACTATTTCCTTATTCCCGCACTTGTGCTATAATCAGAATTATAAAAAACAGCAGGAGGGCGTTTTATGGGCGAAAAAGGGTATTGTCCCGGTGATTATCAGACAATGTGTACATCTGAAAAGATAGAGTTTTTACATAAGGTACATACAGAAGAAATATCCTTATGGGACGATGATGGAAACGATAATGAAATCTGGAACGATTATCACGCTCTGCAGGCAGAGCTGCTCAATCAGCCGGAAATACTGAATTGTGAAGAGTTATTGCATCTTATGAAGATTTTTAATGACGATTGTTTTGAGCTTTCCTGGCAGTTAAACCTGTCTAAAATACTCTGCCGCAATTGTTTGTACTATGGGAAAGAAAGAATTGCCTTTTACCTGCAGCATTTAGAGGATGTTCCATCAAACGGAAGACTTCACGGCTGGCATTTTCCCATACAGTGGCTTTTGAACGAAAAATCTTTTGCACTGCTAAAAGAGGCCGTACAGGCTCAAACCACAGAAATCAAAGAAACAATATCAAATATATTAAATGATATTAATGTTTGTCCGGCAGCAGCCTCTTTATTTGACGGTTAAAACTCCACATCCCTGAACCAGCCTAAATTTCTTTTGCCATAAACAAAACATGTTCACAATCAACGAACCCGTTTTTTCGATAAAAGCTGGGTGCCGGTGCATATCTGTTGGTGGATAATGTTATCCCTGCAAATCCTTTTTCTCTTACATCCTTCTCAATCTGGCTTATCAGCATGGAGCCATACCCCTTGCGCTGCAGCTCCGGTTTAACAAACATTTCCTCTACATAAATTTCACTGTTGTTCCACCATACTTTTTCGTGTGCAAATAACCCGCCCACAACCTCTTTTCCATCCTCTAAAACATATCCCACAAATTTTTTTAATTCAAAAATATCCGTCAGATATTCTACTGCTTTGTCGTCAGTCCAACGACACTGCCACATTTCATTGTTATAGACGCTGCACAGAATATCTGCACAGGCACCTATATCCTCACGTTTCATTTGCCTGACATTCATTACTTTTCCTCCTGTATTTCCCCGGTACCGTCACTCAGCAGATAAACCACATTTTCTTTTTTCGTCCTGTAATTAATGACATGATAAAGCTGTCCGTCTCTGATGGTCAGACCGTTATAATAGATATAATCTCCCTCCCATGCCTTTGCCCGAGTTTCACTGCCTGTTTCTTCTTCCCCAATCTCCTCTGTCCCTGGAACAGAATAATAATAACCTGGCAATTCCACTCCTTTTAGCAGTTCATATCCTGTCTTCTGCCATGATGCATAAGGCAAATCCTCTTTTTCCCCATTCCTGGCCATGGAATTGATGCAATGATCCAACGCCTCCTCAGCGGTTAAGATTGTATCCAGCTTTTCCTCATATACAATATAAGACGCCTCATCCAAATTCATCTGTGGAAAGGCCTTATGAAAAGAATGTTCAGAATCTGCCAGGTCAACTCTGACCATTCGGAAATCATCCATAGCAATGGCATATGCAGACCATGTATCCTTTTTTACATCTGTTACAGTTACATCATAACCGTCAGCAAAATGACTGTCTTCCACACTGATACTTTTTGTCCGCTCCAGTTTTCCATTCTGGTAACAATAAATCTGCACAGCAGTCACACCTGTGCTGCTTCCCCAGCCTTCCTTCAGCATCAGGTACCCATCTCCCATAAAAATGCCAAAATAAGGATCGCCCCGCATTCCGCCGGTATCCCCGCCTTTTATATAAGGGACTTCGGTAATTTCCTGCATGGAGCCGTCTTCTTGCTGGATAAGGACATACAGACGCCGCGTATCCGCATATATTTCATCATACTTTTTATCCCCAAATATCCCATCTATCACAAAAGCGATATCTTTTCTGCCGTCTTGATTCAAATCCCCTTCCACATAATCAATGCAGGTATATTCTGTCACATCGGGATGCTGCTTTTCTATCCATGCCTCGGCAAATTCTGCTCTCTCATCCAGAGCTTCGCTGTTTTTCCAGGAAAGCAGCGGTACCTCCCAAACAGGCTTTAAATCCGTACATGGATTTCCCGGCAATGATACATACATCAGTTCCTTTTTTCCTGCCAAAGGCGACAAATCAAAAATCCTGTTATCCGAAAGTCCTGCCTGATTCAGATGTGCCATGGCACTAAGAGCCGAAATATCACTGATCTCATTTCCGTCCAAGGCCAAATCAAACAGATTTGTGAGACTCTCCAATGGTGAGATATCTCTTATGTCATTTTCAGCCAGTCCCAGTCGTTCCAATTTGGTAAGGCCTGCTAACGGTGTTAGGTCTGTGATTGAATTATTATTCAGATTTATGCTGCAGAGTTCTGTTAATCCATTTATAAAACCGATATCCTTGATTCCACAATTCTGCAATCCCAGATCCTGCAGCCTGTTCAGCTTTCCCACTACTTCCATATTCCGGGCATCGGAATTGCCGCTGAGTGCCAGTTCCACCAGTCCCTGCAGATTTTCCAGTACCGCAAGATCTTCAACTTTTGTCTCGTACAGAGACAATCGTTTCAACTGTGGCATATCTTTCAAAAAATCTAACTCTTTAACCTGGCAGTTTGACAGATACAGTTCCGTAATATGTTTCATTTCCGTCAGAAAAGAAAGTTCTATCTCCTCTTTGGTATGATTCTCTATGCATAACTTTTCCAAACTGAAAAGACCGGCAATTGGAGTCAAATCCGCAGCAGCAGAATTGTCCCAGGCCCCCAAATCAATTACCAGGCTTTTCAGATTTGGCATATAAGCCAAAGCCTCCAGAGAATGCAGTGAACTGCCGCTGGCAGATTTTTTCAATACCAATTGCTCGCATTGATTCAGTTTGCGCAGGATCATTTCCTCTGTATCTTCGCTATGGATACCCGCCTCATACCATACACAATCCCGAAACCCCTCGTCTCTTATCAGATGGGCCAGTATCCGTTCTGCAGTGTTTTCCTCTCTTCCTTCCAGGACCGCCGCATCCGGATCCCCATGTTCCTGTTCTGTCTCTGGGGTTGGAATTGGCTCCCTGCATCCTGTCAAAAACAAACCACATACCAAAACTGCTGCTACAATTTTGCACATGTTTTTGCCATTATAATGTCCGCTCATGCATTACCCTACAGTGAAATTATTATGATAATTCAAACAAAGCAGCTTTGATTGACCCGCACTTGGTTGTGAATTGCTTTACGGCTTTCTTGCAAGCTGCATGTCAATGGTATCATATATGGTTAATGTTCCGCTATATTGATTTATCGTTTCCTCTATTTTTGCAAAAAATTCTGTTCGTATCTTTTCTTCCATTGCAATATGGTCAGAATATGTGCCCAATAATTCTACGTACTCCTTAGCCGAAAATGTTCTTGTCCGATAAAACATACCATATGCTATATCTACAAAACCATATTTTTCTGCAACCTGCGCTCTATGCATTGCTTGTTCTTCACTATATTCTGCTTCAGCTTTCATATCTTTGCCATGGAAGGCACAATAATACTTGGAATATAGTTTGTCTATTTCCGCTGAAAGGATAGGATTGTCCTTGCCCCGATATGGATGATTGGCGAATCTTGCAAAAGCTCCACCATGCTTCAGCATAGCATAAACTTTTGAATACCCTATCTCTTCTGGAACCCAGTGGAACGCAGACGCAGAATAAATCAAATCATATTGAGACTCCGGAAAAGAAACATTTTCAAATTTTTCAGTTATAACTGAGAAATTTTTATATTCCTCAAATTTTTTCTCACACATTTTTGAGAAATTCTCTCCATATTCCACTGCTGTTAAGCTACATCCTGTTTTTAGAATTGGTAATGTTGCCTGTCCTCCTCCAATCCCCACCTCAACAACATGCGATAATTCATCAATATCAATATAATCAAAAAGCATTTTGTAAAGATCATCCGTATATCCGGGGCGAATTTTCTCATATTTGGACGCAACCGTGTCAAACACCCACTCTAAACCATTTATCGCTGGCATACTCCTTCTCTCCTTCCTTCTCATGTAAAATCGGATGAGTTGATAATTACGCTTGCAATTCTTTTAACAATTCTATTACTGCCCGAAGCTCCTCCGGCTTCACCTTATCCGGAAATTCCCCCTTCTTTACGCAGTCCGCAAAATACCGAATTTCCTCAGCGTAGGCATTGCTCTTCGGCAGATTGATGGAACCAGTGTCTCCATCCGCCTGGTTCGTCAGGTTGGTCACAGTGCCATCATCCTCATAAATGATGCACTTTCCACCCTCAAAAGAAACCACCGCATGCTCAAACTGAAACCGATATCCGGCCTGAAAAGGATAGGCTCCCGCATACCAGGCCGCCTCGGCTCCCACATAAAAGCCATCAAACTGGTATACGGCGTTTATGCAGTCCTGCTGGGGACGCTTCCTTCTGTGACAGGTAACTTTTTGAGGTCTCCCAAAGACATATACCATATAATCCAAATCATGAATATGCAGGTCAAAGGGCACCAGGCCGCTTCTTGTTTCATCTGTCATCCAGCCGTCCCAGCTCCAAGGGGGCGTATTGCCCAGTCGGCTCATGTACCCTGACAGAAGTCTTCCGTATTTTTGCGTTTCATATAATTCCTTCAACATAATATACTCCGGCCAGAAGCGCACTACCTGGGCTGTCATGAAGCACACCTTATTTCGCTTTGCCGTATCGTATATCCGCTCCACATCTTCCGCGTTTAAAGAAATCGGTTTTTTACAGAGCACATGGATTCCCTTGTTCATGGCCTTTATCGAAAAATCCGCATGAAGGTAAGTGGGCAGACAAATATCCAGAATGTCCAATTCCTCCCTTTTTCAGCATCTCTTCAAAATCCAGATACCAGCGCTTCTCCGGATAGCGCTCCATCTGCTCTCTGCGGATATCGCACAATGCCGTCAATTCCGCATCCTCCATAGCCTCCCATGCAGGTATATGCGCCCCGCTGATTCCGCCAACACCAACCAATCCGACCTTTAACATCTCCTTCAACCTCCGTATATCTCATTTATCAGTTTCTGTAAATAAGCCCTGGCATCCAGAATATCCTGAAGCTGCTGTGAACTTCCCTCGGCGATTTCCCGTTCAATGGTAACATGGGAATCATAACCCAGCTCATGAAGCTTCAGAAAAAGGGCCCTGAAATCCACCCTGCCCTCCCCCAGACGTCTCTCCTGCCCAGGTTCATGCCCGTTTGTGGGATAACAGCCGTCCTTGGCATGAATATTTCGAACATATGGGCCGAATACCTCCAGCGCATCCACCGGATTGGCCTTGCCGTATAAAATCAGATTAGCCGTATCCAGGTTGACTCCCAGATTATCCATTCCCACCGTTTCAAAACACCGCAGCAGGGTCACCGGCGTCTCCTGCCCGGTCTCAAACAGAAGATACTGACCATTCTCCTTTAAATGCTGCGCCACTGTACGGACTGCAAGACAAAAAGGCGCGAAAGCAGAATCATAGGGATTCTCCGGAATAAAGCCCATGTGGGTAACCACATCCTGAATTCCAAGCATATGGGCAAAGTCCCCGCCGTCGCAGAGATTTTTAATACGCTGCTGTCTGTAATCGGCAGGCACAAGCCCCAGGGTAAGCTGTCCCTCATAAAAATTCCACACGCGCGGCCCCTCCCAGCCGCACCAGAATGCCGAAACCGCAATGTTGTTTTTTTCTAACAGACCATTTAAAATTTTTGCATTCTCCTCCGTCCAGACTTCCGGATTCCAGCTCACCAGCTGGCAGGTCTCAAACCCGTTCTCCCGAAGCATTGTTAATTTTTGTTCCACTCCCTCCATAGTATCCAGGGAAACGCAGGTGCCGATCTTCATATGACCATCTCCTTTTTCTCTCTGCTATAATACAGCGATGTTTTAATTTACTTTATCATTTCCGAGCCGCTTTTTAAATATAATTTCTGACTTTTATTTGTAAAATTCTGACTTTTAATATTCGCTTCTCACGCATGGAAAAAGCCCGGAGTCTTCTCCGGGCCAGTAAAGAAAGCACACTCATATCAGAAACAGCAACAGTGTGAAGATGATACCTGCTGTTTATGGCGCTATTTAATCTGAAGCAAGCGTAAACTGATCAACCAGTCCTTTCAGACATGCAGCCTCCGCAGAAAGCTGTTCACTGGCCGCCGCGCCTTCCTCCGCAGTCGCGCTATTACTCTGCACAACCACCGAAATCTGATTAATTCCCTCTGAAACCTGCTCAACCGACTTTGACTGCTCATTTGATACGATTGCAATATGGTCGATTGCATCCACCACCGACTGAATACTTTCTACCACTTCAAGCAGAACATCTGCCGTATTCCGGGCAATCTCCGTACCCATATGTACTGCTTCTGCGGAGTTTTCTATAAGCTCCGATGTATTTTGGGCTGCCTGTGCAGATTTGCCAGCCAGACTGCGAACCTCTTCCGCAACAACGGCAAATCCATCCCCTGCACTGCCGGCTCTGGCCGCCTCTACTGCAGCATTCAGCGCAAGAATATCCGTCTGAAACGCAATATCATCTATTGTCTTAAGAATCTTTTCAATCTCTTCGGAACTGGTCCGGATCTTTTTCATGGCCTCCGCCAGATTCTGCATCTTCTGGTTACACAGGAAAACTTTTTCGCCGGTCTGATGTGTCTGGCTCCTGACATCCAGCGCCCCGTTTGCCATATTCTTAACCTCTTCGGAAATGATACTAATCCGGGCTGCCAGTTCCTGTACTGAACCGGCCTGTTCCGTAGTGCCCTGACTGAGCATCTGCGCGCTTGATGAAAGATGACTGCTGGCATTTGCCACCTCTTCCGCGGAATGATTGACCTGACGCATGGCGCCATTCAGCTCAATTCTCATATTGCGCATGGAATGTAAAATATCCTGAAAACTGCCGACATATACTTCTTCGTGTTTCGTGTGAACATCCAGGTTCTGATGTGCCATCTCATTGAGCAGATAACTGATATCATTGATGACAATTCGCAGCCCTTCCACAAGCGTCTCAGTGGATCTGACAAGTACGCCTGTCTCATCCCTGTTGGAAATCTCTGGCATCGGCGTCTCCAGATCACCCTCCACAAGCAGCTTCATGCGCTCAACACAGGCCTTCATAGGATTACCGATATTGCGGGCCAGAAGCAGCGCAACAATAGCAGAAATCAATATAGATCCCGCAATCACCGCAATATTGATAACCATTGCGTCCCGTGTGGACGCCAGATAATTGATCTGCGGCGCAGTCACTGCAATACTCCAGCCGTCCGTATCCGGCACAGGAGCATAGGCCGCAAACATTTTATCTTCTCCCTTTGTATAACTTCCAAATCCGTTTTTCCCCTGACACATTTCTCCATGGATTGCCGCCAGCTCCTGCAGCGATGAGTCACTCTGTGCTTCTGCTTCTATGTTCTGAACCGTAATCGTATCAAGCGTGATGTCAGCAATCGTACCGCCGGACTTGTTAATCATATAAGCTCTGCTGTTTTCTCCGATCTGAATAGCCGATACAATATCATTCAAAAAAGTTTCATGAGGAACAAAATACACAACACCCGCAATGGACTGCTCAGAGTTCCCCTCGGAATACAGAGGCGCCGCTACCATAATGGACAGTTCCCCTGTGATTTTGCTCACCAGAGGTTCCGATACAAATACGTTTCCCGCCATGGCCTGGCGGACATATTCACGGTCCGAATAATCGTTTCCGTCAAAAATACTGGTGCCGTCCGCACCGACAATGTTTCCCCTCCGAAAACCATGCATGGAAACACGCTCGTCAATAATAGCCTGTTTTTCTTCCGCTGACACTTCCGGGTCGGACAATTGCGGAATGCACCCCACCTCCATGACAACATTCTTATATGCCGCCAGCTCCTGCTGCGCGCGGCCCGCTGCCAGGACTGCCGTCTGGCTCATCATCTTCTCTACAGTGGCCATGGTATTGTTGTAGCTCAGCATGATGCCTGCATATCCTGACACAACCAGCCCAACCAAAACAGTCAAAGTAAGACATACAGTAATTTTGGTACGAATGCTTTTCATTTCAATGCTTCCTCCTGCTTATATGGCAAAAATATGAGACACTTAAATTAACATATTCAGCCATTTTTTCTAAATATTATAATTATTATAAAAGTTATTATTCCTGCCTGTCAACTTCTATCTGTTCTTACCACCGATAATAAATTAACCTCCTCAAAACTTAGCCCCTGCTTATGATACGGCTGTCCATAACAACCCTGAATGCGAAAAATCCCGTAATATTATTAAGAATGCTAAAGCGGGATTTTCCTGTATTTTCAAGATTCTTTCATCTGTTCTCAATGACATATACCAATCGGAATCCGATACACTATTCCAGTGTTTTTTACTTTTTTAACATCAACTTTCATACTTTTCGACCTGCCTTTTGTAAAATACCAAATGCCCGCCATATATTTTCTTTATACCACCATCAGTCCTGTTTATCAATTTGGTTATTTAAGCCAATACCTCAGAAATACGTATTATTAGAAACAAAATTTCTAACTGTTAATCTTACCTTTGATGCATTTCCTGAGTTTCTATAAAATTTCGCCCTCACTTGTGATATGGTTCTCCATATCATACCTAAGTGCGAAAA
>OFHA01000947.1_pt1 | contig 22712 bp, 20 predicted proteins | sample 1521891 | NCBI WGS metagenome assembly OFHA01 (sample SAMEA3504089, study PRJEB24116) | mouse gut metagenome | biome: mouse gut; feature: mouse-associated habitat; material: faeces | place: Denmark | collected 2011
AATGCTTTTAGTTAGGTACCATCTCAACTATTCTGTGTTTGGTGACATAAATAAGTTATATCTTTTTAAAAAAATTATTATTTATAATATTGTTAAGTTTTTAATATTTATATGGGCTTTAATCAAGTTTGATACATTTGTTTTTGTAGGGTGCCAAAGCTTTTGGAATAACAAGGAGTTATGGATTTATCGAATATTACATAAAAAAACGGTTATGATTTGCCTGGGGTCAAAGACTAGGTTACCATATGCTAATGGTGTAGAAATTAATGTTAAAACATTTATGGCAAATAGAAATATTAATATTGCGTCAATTATAAGAAAGACCCATGAAAAGCAAAAAGAAATAGAAATTATAGAAGATAGTATTGATATTTTTATTAACTTACCAGCACAAGCGCAATTAAATAAAAAAAAATTTATATCACTTTCATATATTGGACTTCCAATAGATTTTGAGATTAGTGAAGAAAGGAAGGAAGAAAAGGATGTAAATAAAATAAAAATATTGCATGCGGCTTCAACAGTTGGATGTAGAGGTACAAAAGAATTTAGGCAATGTATTACCGAACTACAAAAAAAATATGATATTGAATATATTGAGTTGAGCGGGGAATCTAATTATAGAGTGATAGAAGAGATAAAGCATTGTGACTTCATTTTGGATGAATTATGGAGTGACACTCCTTTGGCTACTTTTGCTTCTGAGGCGGCATATTATGGTAAACCGGCTATTGTTTGCGGTTATTTTTCAGAGTTTTATAAACAATATTATCCTAAAGGATCCTGCCCTCCCAGTATATATGTACGGCCGGAAAATTTGAATGATGCGCTGGAAGAGATGATATGCAATATTGATTTGAGAAATATTCTTGGAGAAAAAGCAAAAAAATATGTGAGAAAATATATGAATTGTGAAGCAGTTGCAAAAAGATTTTATAAAGCGATTAATGGCAATATAGATGATATATGGGTAATAGATCCGTTAAGGATTGGCTATATAGAAGGGTATGGGATAGATAGGGAAAATCAAAAAGAAATTATAAAAAAAATTTATGAAAAATGTGGAATCGAGAAAATGGGAATATCGGGAAATCCTTCATTAACAAAAAGGGTAATGGAAATTGTAAATGAGTAGAGGCGATTTATGAAAGTATGTTTAGTAATTATTTATAATCATCAACATAATAATAATATTAAAATTATAAATAAGCTATATGGAGGGAAGTTTAGCAGGATAGTTCATTTAATGCCATTTTATGATGGAGATCCTAATGATGATGTGATTACAATATTTGAAAGTTCGTATTGTTTTCAAGGGTTTATTGCCCAAGGAAGTAGCAAATTTATAAAAGAAGAATATGATTACTATTTCTTCCTTGCAGACGATTGCATATTAAATCCGAAAATAACAGAAGAGTCAATGTGTGAATATTTTGGGTTGAGCGGAAAAGAAGCATACATTAAAAATTTGGAATCATTAACTTATAAGAAAGGAATTATAGCATTTCCTAAAATGAATATCTGTATATCAAAGAATGGAATTAGTAAATTAAGCGCATTTGATGATAACAATCATTTTATGTATATACATAGAGCATATAAAAAGTTAGAGAATACGCGTGAATTTAAGATCCAAAATTATATCCCCACAAAACGGAGAATGAAAAATAAATATAAAAAGCACGGAATAGAGATTGATAATTATGCACCTCCACTTTTATTGTCGTTTTCTGATTTAGTAATATGCCCTAAAGCTGAAGTATATGATTTTTGCAGACTTTGCGGAGTGTTTGCAGCAGTTAATCTTCATGTTGAATTGGCAATTCCTACAGCATTAGCACTTGTATGCAAAAAGATTATTACAGAAAAGGAATTAAATAGGCAGGGGAAATATGGATTGCAAAATCATGTTAATACAGTTGTAAAAAAAACTGATGAGATACATAAATTATTCAACGAAAAGTTGTTGTTTATACATCCAATTAAATTATCAAAGTGTAGAGTGTGAGGGGTAAATATGATAGGAATAGCTAGACCTAATATTGGAGAAGAAGAGAAGGAAGCTATATGTAAAGTAATTGAAAGTGGAATACTTGCATGTGGCACAGTGGTAAAAGAATTTGAGGAGAAATTTGCAGCGTATGTAGGAACTGCCCATAGTATCGCCACAACGTCTGGCACAACGGCACTTGAAGTTGCATTAATGTCTTTGGGATTGAACAAGGGAGATAAAGTACTTACTACAGCTTATTCATTTATCGCAACAGCAAATGCAATTATTTATTCTGGTTTGGAACCAGTGTTTGTTGATATTGAAGAAGAAACATTTAATATTGATATAAATAGTTTGGAGAAAGTTTATGAAAAAAATTCAGATATAAAGGCATTGCTGATAGTTCATCTATTTGGTTGCCCTTGTAATATGGATAGAGTACTTGATTTTGTAAGGGAGCATAGATTACTACTGATTGAGGACTGCGCACAGGCACATGGAGCGCATTGGAATGGCAGAAGAGTCGGAAGTTTTGGCGATGTAGCAGCATTTAGTTTTTACCCTACTAAAAATATGACTACAGGGGAAGGAGGAATGGTGACGACAAACAATGCTGATATTGCTGAAAGGGCAAAATTGTTAATAAACCATGGGATGAAAGAGAGATACTATCATGAAATAATTGGATATAACTACAGAATGACAAATATTGCTGCATCAATAGGAATTATCCAATTAAAAAAACTTAATGATATGAATTCTAAGCGAATTAATAATGCATATTTTTATATACAAAATATAAAAAACCCGAATATCATTGTTCCCAAGGTTCAAGAGGGGCATGTTTTTCATCAATTTACGGTTAAAATGAAAGATAGTAAAAGAGACAGATTTACAAAGTATTTAGAAGAGAAAAAAATAGGTTATGGTATTTTCTATCCATTGACTATGCCAGAGCAAAAATGTTATGAGGGTATGAATTTTATTTTAAATTATACCGTTGCAGATATAGTAAAGAGACAGGTGGTATCAATTCCGGTTCATCCTGGATTAACTAAGGAAGACTTGTGTTATGTTGTTGAATGTGTAAATAGTTTTAGATGAGGTGATGTGATGAAAAAGGATTATTTTGCTCATGATACAGCAATTATATCTGACACAGCAAAAGTTGGAAGAGACACAAAAATATGGGTAAACTGTCAGATTAGAGAAGGTGTGAGAATTGGACAAAAGTGCATTATCGGCAAAGATACATATATTGATGAAAATGTTGTTATTGGTAATGAAGTTAAAATACAGAATGGCGTATCTATATACCATGGAGTAACTATAAAGGACAAAGTATTTATTGGACCTAATGTTACATTTTCCAATGACTTGTACCCAAGGGCATTTAATAACGAATGGAAAGTGTATGATACTATTGTTGAAGAAGGTGCATCAGTCGGTGCCAATTCAACAATTATATGTGGTCATACCATTGGAACATATGCAATGATAGGTGCAGGAAGCGTGGTTGCAAAGGATATACCACCACATGCATTGGTTATGGGAAATCCGGCTCAAATAAAGGGATATGTGTGTAAATGTGGTAATAAATTAGTAAATAGCATATGTGATAAATGCGGATTTGTTTTAGGAGAAAAATGAAGCGATGGATAATTTTAAAAAGTTAGAGTTTCCAAATAGAATTACAGTTGAACTTACTAACAGATGTAATGTTTCTTGCACATTTTGCCCAAGGCAGACAGTCAATATGACTTTAGGCGATATGGATTGGAATTTATATAAAAAAATTATTGATGAAGCATCCTTGCATTTACCTGTGAAATTGGTGTGTTTTTTTAGGGGGGAATCCATTTTGCATCCTCAATTTATAGAATTTGCAAGATATGCAAAAAATAAAGGTATAGGTCCTATTCAATTTGCATCGAATGGTAAGGGCTTAACAGAAGAACTTGCTGAGGAAATATTAGATGTTGGCATTGATTTTATTTCATTTAGTTTAGATACGATTGATAGAGGGGTATATTCAAGATCTAGACTGACGGGGGACTTGGATTTAAGTATGAAAAATGTAATTTCTTTCAGTAAAAAGTGTAGGGAAAGAAAGAGAAAGAGATTATTTGCACCCGTATTGCAGGTATCTACTATAGAAATAGAGGAATATTTAGTAAGACAGAAAGAATTTATAGAATTTTGGCAACAGTATGTTGATATTGTAAGAGTATATTATGAACATGATGATAAGGGGCATTTTGCTAATCAGGAAGTTAAAATGTATTTTGCGGAAATGACGGAAAGAAAACCTTGTAGAAAAGTTTTTACAGATTTTTTGATTTACTGGAATGGATATACTGCACTTTGTAATTATGACTGGAATGGATATATTAAAAACCTTAATGTAAAGGATATGTCTATTAAGGAAATTTGGGATTCTAAAGAGTATGAGGATATTAGGCAGATGCATTATAATAATACATTTTGCAAGGATATTGTGTGCAAGGATTGCGATCATTGGCGGATAGATTATGTAGATAATGGATGTTTGGGAAAAGTCTATAAAAATAGTACCGTTTGACAAATATATTGCAGAGGTTATTGATATGAAAATAGCACTTATTGGATATGGTTACTGGGGGCCTAATCTTGCTAAAAATTTATATATTAATAAGAATATAGAATTTGTAGGAATTTGTGATCAAAATCTAACAAAATTAAAAAAAGCCAAAGAAGTATATGGTGAAAATATTTTTTATACTACTGATTATAAAGAGATTATGAAAGATAATTCTATTGATGCAGTAGCTATTGCAGTACCGACAGAATATAGTTATGCCATTGCAATGGACGCACTTGAAGTATGTAAACACGTATTTATAGAAAAGCCGATTGCAAGTACAATGTATAGGGCACAAAAGCTTGTAGATAAAGCGAGAGAAAAAAGGCTCATAATTCATTGTGATCATATAATGATATACCATCCTGTTATCAGATATATTAAAAATATGATTGATAGAGGAGAGTTAGGAAATTTACTTTACATTGATATTACAAGGACAAACTTAGGCCCAATACGTAAAGATATTAATGCAATGCTTGATTTAGCGGTGCATGATATTGCTGTGATAAATTATTTGGCGGGAAATCCTGATTTTAGGGAACTCTCTGCCATGGGAGAGGTATGTTATGGTAAACAGGAAACTCTTACGTTTTTGAATATAAAATATGATTATTTTATTGCTAATATAAAATCCAGTTGGATTTCGCCTATTAAGGAAAGAAGGACTGTAGTTGCGGGAACTAAGAAAATGGCAATATTCGATGACGTTGCAATAGATAATAAATTGACAATATATGATAAGGGGATTGATGTTAAAAGTACAGATGAATATGGAGAATATGAGGTACATACAAGACTTGGGGATATTTATATACCACATATAAGTAATGAGGATGCTTTACAAAATAGTGTTACACATTTTTGTGAATGTATAAGTAATCATAAAGAATCACTTTCTGGACCCGAACAGTCACTAAAAGTTATGAAAGTTTTGGAGCAGGCAATGAAACAATTGCATAACGACTAGAAATATTTGAAATGGAAGATATAAAAATGAAAGAAATAATTAAAATAAAAGGTAAAGAGCGCCAAATATGTACAAGGTGTATATACGATGAAACCGTATCAGGAATTTCGTTTGATAATGAAGGTGTATGTAATTATTGCAGAACAATGGAAAACTTAAAATTAGAATATGGAACAGGTACACCAGAAGGAAAACGAAAATTAGATGTGATTATCAATGAAATTAAGAAAGATGGCAGAGGGAAAAAATATGATTGCATTGTAGGCGTTTCAGGAGGAACTGATTCATCATTTCTTATTGTCAAGCTTGTTGAATGGGGACTTAGACCATTAGCAGTACATTATGATAATACATGGAACACGGCAATTGCTACAGAAAATATAAAAAAAGTTTTAACGAAATTAGGCATTGATTTGTATACATATGTTGTTGATAACAAAGAAGCAGATGATATTTTCCTTTCGTTTTTAAAAGCGGGAGTTCCGGAAGTTGATGCCTCTACCGATTTAGCATTAGCAGAAGTTATGTATCGTGTGGCAGCTAAATATAAAGTTAAATATGTGATTGAAGGCCATTCTTTTGTCACAGAAGGAATTTCGCCAATTAGCAATATGTATTTTGACGGAAAGTATATACAATCTATTCATAAATTATATGGAAAAAAACAAATGAAAACATATCCGCTTATGACATTTAGCCACTTTATGAAATGGATTCTAGTTAAGCGAATTAGAAAAATAAGGCCGTTTTGGTATATTGATTATTCTAAAGAGATGGCGCGGGAATATTTGGAAAAGGAATTTGGGTGGCAATATTACGGAGGCCATCATCTTGAAAATAGAATTGTGGCGTTTCAACATTGTTATCATAATTATATAAAATTTGGAATGGATAATAGAAATTTAAGTTTGGCTGCTGGAGTCCGTTCGGGAATTATCGACAGAAATGAAGCTATAAATGAATATTTTTATCAGGAACCATATATAGAAGAAGGATTAGTTGATTATGTTAAAAACAGGTTATCATTAAGCGAAGAGGAATTTAACGAAATAATGCATTTGCCAAATAGAAGATATACAGAATTCCCAACATATAAAAAGAGATTGCGTCCACTATTTTATATTCTTGCGAAGAACAATTTAGTCCCAATGAGTTTCTATCTTAAATATACATCGTAGGTAAAAAATGATAACAATAGTAAATTATGGTCTGGGTAATGTCGGATCAATTCAAAACATGCTTAAAAAAATAGGGGTAGAATCTATAGTTACATCGGATGTTTCAACTCTAAAAAGTGCAAAAAAAATAATTCTTCCAGGGGTAGGCAAATTTGATGCTGGTATAAGCGGTATAAACCAATTAGGCTTACGAGATATCTTAAACTATAAAGTATTACAAGAAAAGATACCAGTATTAGGAATATGTTTAGGGATGCAGTTATTGGCTCAAAAAAGTCAGGAGGGAAAACTGCCTGGCTTGGGGTGGATAAATGCAGAGGTAATGAAATTCGATTTGAATAACAATTACAAAGTACCGCACATGGGGTGGAACGAAGTAAAGGTTGTCAATGAAAATAAATTGGTTGACAATCTTGATACAGCAAGATTCTATTTTGTACATTCATATTATATGTATGTATATGATTGTAGAGATATAGTATTAAGAACACATTACGGGATAGAATTTACTTCAGCAGTTCAACATGAAAATATATATGGGGTTCAATTTCATCCGGAAAAAAGCCATAAATACGGAATGCAGTTATTGAAAAATTTTTGTGAAATATAAAAGGGATGAAAAATATGTTACAGAGCAGGGTGATTCCATGTTTATTGTTGAACAATGGAAGTTTAGTAAAAACAGTGCAGTTTGGAAAATATTCATATATTGGTGATCCGTTGAATACTTGTAGGATTTTCAATGAACTAGAAGTTGATGAGATGTCTATCATAGATATTTCAGCAGCTAAAAACAGAGGGGAGCCAAATTATAACTTATTGCAAGGGTTGGCTAATGAATGTTTCATGCCATTATCTTATGGTGGTGGAATATCTAATGTGGAGCAGGCAAAAAAAATTTTTTTTATGGGATTTGAAAAGATTATAATTAATAGTTCATTGTATACAGATATTTCAATATTAGAGAAGATTGCAAATATATTTGGAAGCCAAAGTGTGATTGCGGGAGTAGATGTTAATAAAAATATATTTGGAAAGTATATGCTTTATTCTAATGGGGGGAAAAAAAAGGAAAAAAACGATTTAATAGAATGGACAAAAAAATTACAGGATAATGGAGCTGGGGAAATATTGCTAACGAATATTTCTTTAGAAGGAACATGGAAAGGATTTGATATTAATTTAATACAACAAGTTACGAGGAATGTAAATATTCCTGTAATTATTCATGGAGGTGCCGGATGCAAAAAGGATGTTGAAGAGGCAGTAAATTTAGGTAAAGCATCAGCGGTTGCATTGGGGAGCATGGTAGTGTATCAAAATAAAGATATGGGTGTTTTGATTAATTATAGTAGAGAGTATGATTTTGGATGTAGGAGTAAATAGAGTATAAGTAGACAGGGAGAAGATATATGAAAGTAGTTTTCCTTTGCGCGTCTGAATATGGATTCGAATGTCTAAGATGTGTATGTGATATTTTAAATTGTAATGTTGTTGGGGTTATTACAATGCCTAAGCAATATGAAATTACTTATGATAATGGAAGGAAAAGCAGAATAGCTGATAATCCAATTTTAGATGAATTATTTGAGTTTTGTGAGTTAGGTAAAAAGGAACTGTTTATATCAAAAAAAGTAAATAGCTTGGAGACTATAAATAAAGTGAAAAAATGGAGTCCTGATTTGATTATTGTATCAGGCTGGTATCAGATTATAAAAAAGGATATTTTAGATTTACCATCTAAGGGAGTTATTGGTTTACATGCATCTATGTTACCCCAATATAGAGGTGGAGCTCCTTTGGTATGGCAAATGATTAATGGAGAAGAATATGCGGGAATAAGCCTTTTTTATATGGATGAGGGATGTGATACAGGCGATATTATAGCACAGAAACAAGTGAAAATATGTGATGGTGATACCATTAAAGAATTGTATGAAAGAGTAGGGAAAACAGGGATTGACCTGTTACGTGAGAATATACCGCTGATTGAAAGTGGAACCGCAAATAGATTTAAACAAGACGATGGTTACGAGGGGAGTGTTTTTCCGCCTAGAACAGAAGAAGATGGTTTGATTGATTGGCGAAAGTCTTCAAAAGATATTATGAATTTTGTGAGAGCACAAACAAGACCATATCCAGGAGCGTATACAATTATTGGGAATAAAAAAATAACTATTTGGGATTGCAGCATTGAGGACATTTAATTATGGAAAGCAAAATAAAAAGACATATAGAAAAAAAGCAATATATTATGCAGAGTAAGTATGACCGTTTTTTGCCAATAGCAGAGTTATTTGTTGATAGATGGAAAAAGGCAAAGAAATTGGGATGGGGAAAAGGGACAAGTGTATATGATAGTTGTATTGTGATGGGGAATGTTGAAGTCGGGGGGGGTGTTGGATAGGACCTAATACTTTGCTTGATGGTACAGGCGGAGGAATTGAGATAGGGAATCACTGCGATATTTCAGCAGGCGTTCAGATATATACGCATGATAGCATAGAACGCTGTATAACTGAAAGCAAAGCCATAAAAAAATCTGCGGTGAAAATTGGTAATAATTGTTATATTGCACCACAGTGTATAATTTCAAAAGGAGTTTCAATAGGAAATCAATGTGTTATAGCGGCTAATAGTTTTGTTAATAGAAGTTATGGAAATCAATGTATTATAGCAGGAACTCCAGCCAAACAAATTGGAGAAGTCAACATAGACAGTAATGGAAATGTTGAGTTTATATATTTTAAAAAGGAAGATCGGTGAAAAAATGACGATACCTATTACTAAGCCATATTTTGATGGAAATGAATATAATTATATAAAAGAAACGCTAAATTCAGGATGGGTAGCGCAAGGAAAGATGACAGAAAAATTTGAAAAAGAAGTGGCAGAACATGAGGGTATAAAATATGCTGTTGCAGTTTCAAGTTGTACCACAGCGTTACATTTAGCATTGTTGGTGAGTGGTATTGGAAGTGGAATGGATGTCTTGATACCAGCATTTACCTTTGTCGCTACAGCAAATGCAGTCTGCTATACAGGTGCGGCTCCTATATTAGTGGATATTGACATAGATACCTTTAATATATCAATTCAAGAAATTGAGAAAACTATAGGTGAAAAGTATGTATGGGATAATCAGAAGAATTGCCTGATTAATAAAATATCGAATAATGTTTTGAAGGCAATTTTGCCCGTACATCAATTTGGTTTATGTGCAGATATGAAAAAATTAAATCAAATTGCTAAAAAATACAGGTTAACTATTATAGAAGATGCTGCATGTGCATTAGGAGCCAAAATAGGGGAAAAACATCAAGGACAATTTGGCAATATTAGTTGTGTAAGCTTTCATCCGCGTAAATGTATTACGACTGGCGAAGGCGGGATGGTATTTACTGATGAAGAGAGAATATATAAAGCATTGAAAGCATTAAGGAGCCATGGAGCTACTGTATCTGAGGTAAAACGTCATAATTCAAAATATGGTTTTTTATTACCAGACTATACAGAACTTGGATATAATTATCGTCTTTCGGATATACAATCGGCATTGGGATGTGCACAAATTGAAAAGTTAGATTATATATTGTCGATGCGCCGGGAGGCAGCTGATAATTATAGAAGAATAATGAAAAAGTATGATTGGTTGATTATGCCTTATGAACCAAAAGAATATTGTCATACATACCAATCGTTTGTATGTAGGTTAAATATAAAAAATATCTCATTAGAAGAACAGAGTGGAAGCAGAAATCAAATTCTTAATTTTCTTGAAAATGAAGGTGTGCAGACAAGGCAGGGGACGCACGCTATCCATTTATTAGGATATTATAAGCAAAAATATAGATTCAGTGCCGAGGATTTTCCCAACGCATATAAGGCTGATTTGTTAAGTATGTCTCTTCCTTTATATGTAGGAATTACAGAAGAAGAGCAAATGAATATTGCAAGGTTATTGGAAAAGGCATTCGATGGATTATATTAGTGGAATTTTAGAAAGGGATAAGGCATGCAAAAAGTCAAATATTTAATATTGGGAGCTGGTCCGGCAGGATTAAGCTTTGCATGTAAGTTAAGCCAAGAGGGAGAGCGAAATTTTCTTGTATTGGAAAAAGAAGATACTGCAGGTGGACTATGTAGAAGTGAGATAGTTGATCATGCACCTATAGATATTGGGGGGGGCATTTTTTAGATACAAAGGATAATGAAGTGTTAGACTTTCTGTTTCATTTTATGCCACAGGAAGAATGGAATTTATTTAAGAGAGACTCACATATTGAAATAGGTAATTTACAAATTGATCATCCCATGGAAGCTAATATATGGCAGATGAATATAGATAATCAGATAGAATACTTGAAATCGATAGCTGTAGCAGGATGTAATGCAGGAATAAAAAAGCCAGAGTTGTTTTCACAATGGATTATATGGAAGCTGGGAAGACGAATAGCTGATGATTATATGTTGCCATATAACCAAAAATTATTTGGAAGTAATTTTGAGGAATTAGGTACATACTGGCTTGAGAAACTTCCTAATGTTTCTTTTGAAGAAACGCTAAGAAGCTGTATTGAAAAGAAGCCTTATGGTAAGGAACCAGCACATACATTTTTTTATTATCCTAAAAAATATGGATATGGAGAAGTATGGAGAAGAATGGCTGATTCAATTAAAAACAAAATTATATATGGATATAAAGTTAAAATGCTTGATGTTGTAAATAGAGTAATTAATAATGAATATGCGGCAGAATATATAATAAATACTTGTCCATGGAGTGATTTTGAATTAGACAATATCCCTTATAATTTGAAAGCGGATACTAATTTATTAAAATATGTATCTATATGTGTGGAATATGATAATAAAGAATTAGCGTCACCAGCGCAATGGGTGTATATTCCAAGTCAAGAAGTAATGGAGCATAGAATTTTAATAAGAAAAAATTTTATTACAGGAGCGAAAGGGTATTGGAAAGAAATTAATTTTGAAAGATATAAAAATGAAAGCAATAAGGTATCATATTGCAATACATATTCTTACCCAGTGAATAGTATGGATAAGCCAAGAATAATGAATAGTTTGTTAAGTAGTATGAAGTTAAAAAATATATTTGGGCTTGGACGATGGGGTGAATGGGAGCATTTAAATTCAGATGCTGTAGTAAGACATGCACTGAATTTAGTCCAAATAATAAAAAGTGGATGAATATCATTAAGAATGGGGTTATAAAAAGGTGAATTATGAAGAATATAGTTATATGGGGAACTGGAGTGATAGGAAGAAGCCTGTACTATAATTTGTGCGGGGGGGGGTATAACGTTAAATATTTTGTGGATAATTCACAAAGAGATGTTTTTTACAATTGTAAGGTATTGAGACCTACTAAGGAGAATTGCAGTAAATATCTGGTCGTTGTAGCGAGTAATCTTTATTATGAAGATATTGCGATACAATTGATGGAATATGGACTGGAAGAATTAAAAGATTATATACCTTATCAAGCGTTGGGGAAGAAAATTGTAATACTGCATGGAAATTGCCATATTGGTATAATAAAGTCGTATTTAAATACGTCTAAAAGTTTTAAAGACAAATATTATATTTATTCAATTCCAATGATACAACATAATAAAAAAGGCTATATTAAAGAGCATTTATTATCGAATTGTGATGTTTTCATATATCAAGATATACAAGCTGATAATCAATATGATATACGGTTATCTGAGGAGTATCTGCTTCCCAAGGTAAGAAATATGAAGATATGTATTCCCAATATTTATGGTATGGGAAAGATATTTTATCCACAGGCAAAAAAAGGTAAAGAAGATTGCCTGTGGAGTAATCCCAGCGGCAGGGAAATTCCAGGGGGATTATTTAATTTCAGAGATGAGAATATTGATAGTTTATGGCGTAAGGGAGAAAGAAAGATTGAAAAAATTGTAGAATATCTAAGGGGACCTATATATGACAAAGAAAATGTAAAAAATGAATTTGAACATATGTTTTCAAAAATGGAAGAAAGAGAAAAACATTGGGATGTTAAGATATTGGAATATATAAAACAAAATTATAAAAAGCAACAAATGTTTTATGAACCGGCGCATCCTTGTAATAACATATTAAGAAAGATTAGTGAAGAAATTCTTGTAATGTTGGATATAGATATTAATGAATTACAAGAAATAGAAGAAAGTTTTGGTGTGTCTGAAATGCCTATTTATAAATGTGTTAAAGAGGCATTAGAATTGAAATTTGAACGAAAATATATTAGAAATGTTCCACCTATAGAAGAATCAAAACTTACAGAAAAAGACATGGATTTAAAGGAATATTGCAGAGAATATTGTTATTGGTGCTTTGAATGGTTAGATTAAGTATTTTGATGAAAAAGGGAGAAACTGATGTTTTCTTATGTGCAATGCGACAAAATTACTGTGGATGCTTTATGTAAGTCAAAGTTGGAAAAGCTGTATTTATTATATATGCAACACAAATTTAATTTGCTGGGTAGTGGATTCGTCAAAGTAAATTATAAATTACGGGCCAAAGGTATACACGGAAAAAGATATATTAGTCTATGTATGGCTAGGTATGAAAGGATTGCATATAAAAAGTTGCATTATAATAAAGTAATGGGCATTTATGAACCAATTAATTGGTTTTTAGACTATAAAAGTGGATTTTTTTTTAATCCTGTAAAGTATTGCACTGTAAGAAAATGTCAAAAAATAATAGGTAAATATGAGGGCGTAGATATAAAATGTCCATGGGAACTGGGGAGATTTTATCATTTTGTTCAGCTATCTGTATTGGCAATTAGTGATGTCAAATATAGAGAAAGTATTATTCTTGAATTTAAAAATGAAATTATAGATTTTATTGTAATGAATCCAGTTGGTAAAACAGTTCAATGGGCTACACCTATGGATGTATCTATTAGAATAGTTAATTTATTGCTTTCTTATGATATATTGCATCAATTGGATAAAAACAACTATTTAGATAGCGAGTTTAAAAATAATTTCCACAAATTAATAGAAGTGAGTTTAAAGTTTGTAATTGATAGATTGGAGTATAGTGGGAAGGGATGTGGTTCAAATCATTATCTATCAAATATAGTTGGAATTATTTTTGCAGCGGCATATTTACCAGATAGTCCCAGGTATAATGCATATTTGGTATTTGGAGTTCAGGAATTAATAGAGCAAGTAAAGAAACAATTTTATTTAGAGGGGGGACATTTCGAAGGGTCTACAAGTTATCATAGACTTAGTGCAGAATTTGTAATATATGCAACAGCTTTGGTGTATGGAGTTTTAAAAACAAAAAAAAGAAATGCTTTTTTAGATTATAAGTTTGAAGCTTTAGAACGATTAAAAAGATTAAAATGCCAAAAATATAATTTAAAAACGAAAGAATTTTTCCCACAGTGGTATATTGACCGTATATACAATATGGGGGTATTTACGAAAACTATTTTGAAGGAAAATAATGAAATAGTTCAAATAGGCGATAATGATAGTGGGCGATTAATAAAATTAACACCAATGGGAATAGGTTCAGATGATATATCATTGGATCATAGAACACTTATATCTGAAATTGCCGGTATTTTTAACACTTCATATTTTGATAAAGAAGTAACGGAAATACCTTTAGAACATTGTATGGTGAGTACATTAGCAGCGGGGAAGAAAGTGGAGGGAAATATAGCTAACACAAAGCTTGTTCAATACGGTATTTATATTGGTAACAGTTTGAGATATATAAAAGAAACTGTTGTATATAAGGAGTTTCCAAAGAGTATAAATCTTTTGGAAAATATAGAAATTAATTACTACAAAGATTTTGGGATTTTAGTTTTCAAAGGGAAAAGGTTATTTTTAAATATGGTTATTGATACTGCAGGAAGTAAAGAGTTTCCTGGTCATACACACAATGATAAGTTATCGATTGAGGTTATGATAGACGGCAAATATATTACCAGAGATTCGGGGGGATATATTTATACTGCTGATTCGTATATCAGGGATAAGTTTAGAAGTGTAAAGGCTCATAATACCATACATGTAAGAGAATACGAACAAAATATATTTACTGAGATATTTGGAATGCAAGTGCGTACGAAAGCAACGCTGGTTTATTGTTCTAAGAATAGAATTATTGGAAGGGTGAAGTATGCAGATATAGAACATATTAGGGAAATTCAGATTACAAATAATGCGGTTGTAGTTAAAGATTATGCAAATAGACAGTTTTCAGTTGGGTTTACAAATAAAATATATTCAACAGAATATGGAAGGATTGAAAGAAGCAGGAAAAGAGGGGGGAAATATGATAGTTAATCAATATAAAATAAAATCTGGAATGAATTTTGATGAAACTCCAATATGGCTGTATATATTATGGAAAATAGGTTTTACATGTAATAAATGTTTTCCAAATGAAAAGTATGCTTTGTATGAAAAGTGGATTTTAAAAAAATATAGACAGTTAATTTTGGCGAAAGAAACAGACTGTTATCTAAAAAAATATTATGATAAAAGATCTTTACCAATGTTTACATCGATTGAAATTGAAGTGATTAATCGATGTAATGGGGAATGTCCGTTTTGTCCTGTGAATAGATATGCAGATATTAGAAAGTTAAAAAAAATGGATGAAAAGCTTTTTTTTAAGATTATAAATGAACTTGGAGAAATGAATTATACAGGAAGATTGGCACTACATTCAAATAACGAACCTTTGCTAGATTCTAGGATTATTGATTTTGCGAAATATGCACGAGAGAAAGTTCCTAATGCATATATTTATATGTATACAAATGGTACTCTTCTCACATTAGATAAATTCAAAATAATAATTTCATTGTTGGATAAAATTATTATTGATAATTACAACGATGAATTAGAGATGCATAAAAATGTTCAGGACATTCATAATTATTGTAAACAAAACAAAAATATTGATAGAAAAGTGGAAATTCATCTTAGGAAAATACATGAGGTTTTAAGTACAAGGGGAGGTCAATCTCCTAATAATAATAGGCGAAAGACTATAAAAATGTCGTGCATACTTCCATATAAACAAATGGTTGTTAGGCCAGATGGAAAAATAAGCCTTTGTTGTAACGATGCATATGGAAAAAATACAATGGCAGATTTGAATAGAATGACTTTGAAAGAAGCCTGGTACTCTGCCCAATATGAGAGAGCTAGAAAGCTTCTCAGAAGTGGAAGAACTCAAATTAGATTGTGCAAATATTGTGACACAATGCCAAATCCCAAAACATACTAAATTATATTGTGATTTATATATTGTTTTCATAGTATAAGTAAAGAAAACTATATGGATATTAACTTTGGCTTAAATTTAGGTAGGATTTTATGAAAGGCAGATTTAAATAAATGAAGATAAATATAATAGGTTTGGGCTATATTGGTTTGCCCACAGCTTTAATGTTGGCTTCAAAGGGCTTAGATATAGTAGGAACAGATATAGATAATGCCAAGATTGATGCATTAAATAATAGGCAGATTACCTTTGAAGAAAAGTCTTTATATGATTTATTTCAGAATGCAGTTGATAATGGAATTATATTTTCAACAGAAAAAATATCTGCTGATATATATATAATTTCAGTTCCAACGCCATATATGAAAGAGACTAAAAAAATAGATGCAGGATATGTAGTGACAGCTGTGGAACAAGTACTGGATATATGTGAAAGAGGTAGCATTATAGTTATTGAATCAACAGTGTCCCCAGGAACGGTTGACCAGTTTGTCAGACCTATAGTGAAAGAAAAAGGATTTACGACTGGACAAGATATTCACATTGCGCATGCACCCGAGAGAATTATTCCCGGAAATATGATATATGAGTTGGAAAATAATGCAAGAACAATTGGTGTTGATGACATAAATATAGGAGAAAAGGTTAAATCCGTCTATAAGTCATTCTGCAAAGGGGAAATTACAATTACAAACATTAAAACAGCCGAAATGACAAAGGTAGTTGAGAATACATACCGTGATATTAATATAGCATTTGCTAATGAACTGGCAAAAATCTGTCATCAGGCAGATTTAAATGTACATGAAATAATTAAAATTGCTAATATGCATCCGAGAGTAAATATATTGTCGCCAGGCCCAGGGGTTGGCGGGCATTGTATATCTGTAGATCCATGGTTTCTGGTTGGAGATTATCCAGGGCTTGCCAATATTATACTTGCAGCAAGAAAAATTAATGATTCTATGCCTGAGTTTGTTTTGGAAAGAATTGTAGATATTATGGAATGGCATGATATTACTGATATTTCAAAGGTTGGAATTTATGGACTTACCTATAAGGAGGATATAGATGATATACGGGAAAGCCCAACACTGCAAATGCCTGAAAGCATGAAAAAACATTTGGCAAATGGAGTAAAAGTATATGACCCACATATAAAATATGATGTAGTACCAAATCAATATCATAGTCTGGAACGGTTTCTTCAAGATATAGAAATAGTAGTTGTCATGGTAGGGCATAAGGAAATAGTTCAAAACCAGGAAAAACTAATAGGGAAAATTGTATTTGACACAAAAAATATATTGGATATAAATAAATATTTATTGTGATTTTAATATAAAGAATTATTTTACTAAATATTGACATGAGGGAATTGCGATGAAGAAAGTGTTAATTGTATCCTATTATTTTCCACCACTTAACAGTATTGCAGCTAAGCGTTATGGAACAATGTGCAAGTATTTTAAGGAAAATGGATATGATGCATATGTTTTAACGACGAATATAAGGGAAAATGTATATTTTGGAGCTAAAAAAGATTTAAATATTCCTATTGATGAAAAAAAAATATTTAGAATAAGCCAGAATAGTTCACATTATGGATTGAAGATAAAAGCCATGAACTTAATGGATTCCTTATTAAAGAGAAATAGAATTGATTCAAGAGGAATTTCGATAGGAGATTTTTCATGGTACGAAAATGTTAAAGAAATAATTAACTTGGAAAAAATAAAGGATATAGATATTGTCATAGGCACATATGGGCCAATAGGGAATCTATATATTGCGAAATATATATCTGGGAAGCTTGGATGCCCATATATAGCTGATATCAGGGATTTAATATCTGAATGGCGGGAAGTTCCTAAAGGGCATAAAAGATGCTTTATAATTGACAGTGTTATTGAGCGGTGGCTGTTATCTTCTGCAAGTGGCATTATGGTAGTGACAAAGGGATTTAAAGGTGTATTTGTTGAAAAATATCCTAACATAAAAACTATAACAATATTCAATGGATGGGATGGTATATTAACTGAAAACCCAAGTGATATAAAGAATAAATACTTATATTATGCAGGTTCTTTATACGAGCACAGGCTGGAAAGCTTTTTTGTACTATTGAAAGCTTTAAAGAAGATAAATGAAACAGAAGAAATTAGGTTGATAGTTAGGTCAATAGGCCCCAAAGATTTAGATAATAAAGCAAAAAAGGCAATTGAAGCAATGGGGCTGAAAAACTGTGTTGAGGTATTGCCTCCAGCAACAGAAGATATAATAAAGAAGGAACAAAGTGCAGCATATGTAAATATTATTTTAAGTTCAATACATGAAGAAAATTTTGAACAGATGATTACAGTGCCAGGAAAAACATATGAATTAATGCACGAAAAACCACCAGTTTTGGGGATCGCATCTAAGCAATCAGAGGTGGCAGCGTTGATATCATATACAAAGAAAGGTATTGTGACGGCTTCTGAAAATGAGATAGTAAATTTTGTATTATTCAATTGCAGGAAATATACTGGTAACAGCAATATAGTGAAATTTTCAAGAAAATATCAGGCAAAACGCTTGTGCAAGTTCATGGATTACATATTAAAAGAAAAGTAATGTAATTGAAGTTATATACGGAGGAATGATGAAGAAAATCAGGGTATTGAGTATATTTGGGACAAGACCTGAGGCGATTAAGATGTGCCCGTTAATAAAGGAACTAAACAAGTATGACAAAATTGAAAGTGTTGTGTGTGTAACAGGGCAGCATAGGCAAATGTTGGATCAGGTTTTAATGAACTTTGAGATTATGCCGGATTATGACTTAAATTTAATGAAAGAACAGCAATCACTGACCAGTATTACAGCTAGTATTTTATTGGAATTGGAAAAATTATTTCCTGAAATTAACCCTGATTTGGTATTGGTACATGGAGATACAACAACCTCAGCAACTGCAGCACTTGCGGCATATTATCAGCAGATTCCAGTAGGACATGTAGAAGCAGGACTTAGGACCCATAATATATATTCCCCATTTCCAGAAGAAATGAATAGAAAAATTATTTCGCAGATTGCTGAACTATTTTTCTGCCCTACGGAAAGTAATAAAAAGAATCTTGAGAGGGAGAACATATATAAGAATATATATATAACAGGGAATACTGTTATTGATGCATTTAAATATACAGTAAAAAAGCAGTACAAATTTAAAAACGAATCTTTAAGAAAAATAGAGTTTGATGGTTTTAGAGTAATTTTGATGACTGCGCATAGAAGAGAGAATGTAGGAAAACCGCTGGAAAATATATGCAGAGCTGCAAAGCGAATTGTTGATGAAAACCAAGACATACAAATAATTTGTCCGGTACATTTAAATCCGTCTGTACGTGATACAATAGTTTCGATTTTAGAGAATCAAGAAAGAATTCATTTGATAGAACCATTAGATGTTGATGATATGCATAATGTTATGGCTAGAAGTTATTTGATAATGACAGATTCTGGAGGGTTACAGGAGGAAGGGCCGTATTTTGGAATACCAGTAGTGGTATTAAGAACAGAGACAGAACGTTTGGAGGCAATAGAAGCAGGAACTGCAAAGCTGGCAGGAGTCTGTGAAGAAGCTGTGTACTCAATGGTAAGACAGTTATTAAATAATAGAAAGGAATATAGAAAAATGGCACAAGCAGTCAATCCGTATGGTGATGGGCATGCAAGCAAAAAGATTGTTGAAGCAATTATAAAATGGGGGCAGGTTCTTTAATTGGGAGAAAAATAGATGAAAGAAGTGTATATGTGGGGGGCAGGATTTTGGGCGGATTATGTATATGAAAATATAAAGTGCAATTGCAGAGTGCTTGGCTTGATTGACAGTGACATTACTAAACAGGGAAAAGGATGGAAATACAATTTAAATATTTTTATGCCAGAACATTTGCAATTAGCAACCTTTGATTATCTTGTTATTACAATACAAAAATATAATGAAGTTTTAAAAATATGTATGAAGTTTGGAATTCCAAAGGAAAAGATTATTGTGTATTGGCGTGACGGGGAAGGGAGAGATATATTTGAAAACCGCTCAGTAAAAATTGCAAATTTAGAATGGAAAATTAAAAGATATGAATGCAGATTGAATAATTTTCCATATGAGTATGGTGTTGAGAAAACGCCGGTGATTCATTCCAGTGTAGAATTACTTAACCGTATTATAACTACGGGAGTTTCATTAAGCCGATTTGGTGATGGCGAATTCGAACTTATGTTGGAAAGGGAGCGCCCATGGTTTCAGAGCGTAAATTTAGAATTAGCTGAAAGATTGAGACAGATTATAAGTGCAGATGAAGTAGAGAATATTATAGTTGCAATTGCAGATGATTTTGGCTGTTTAGAGAAATATACGGAAGAGGCGGCTGACGGGATTCGTATGTATATGACACCGGAAAAACGCAAAAGTATTATGAAATTTATAGATATGACAAGGAAATACTATGATGCTTATGTAACAAGGCCATATCTAATATATAAAGACAGGAAAAACGCTGAAAATATATTCCTGTTATTTAAGAAAATTTGGGATGGAAGAAGTATTGTTTTGGTTGAGGGTGAAAATGCTGGAATAGGTATTGGAAATGACTTGTTTTCTAATGTAATAGAAATAAAAAGGATATTATGTCCGCAACAGAATGCATGGAATAAATATAGAGAAATTATGGAAGGGATTCACAGTGTGGCAAAGCCCGGAGAACTGGTATGTGTTTCCCTGGGGCCAACAGCCACAGTAATAACATACGACTTGGCGAAAGAAGGAATACAGGCAATAGATATCGGACAGTTAGACAATGAATATGAATGGTTTATTCGAAACGCAGAAAATAGGATGCAGATACCTGGGAAAATGACAGCAGAAGTAAACCAGAAGTGTGAATATTATGCAGTGAAGAATTCCGAGTATCTTTTACAAGTTGTTAAAAGAATTGTTTAGTGGCTTTAAAAGCATCAAAAATGATGTAGCTGTTAAATATACAATTAACATCTGAGGTGAGAAAAAAATGAAAAAATTATTAATATGGGGAACGGGAAATACTAGAGAAAAATTCCAAAAGAAATATGATAAATTTTTTTCAAAATATTATGAAATTACTGCCTATATTGACAAAGATAAAAATAAGCAGGGAAAAGGATTAGAGGGTAAGTCTGTATATGCGCCAGAACAAATAGGTAATTTAGAATGGGATATGATTTTACTTTGTACAATATCCAGAGAATATCAAGAGGAAATGCTTTCGTATTTAGAGGCAGAAGGAATAGAGAGAACACGAATAGTCACATATTTAAATTGTGAAGGTATGGGATTAATACGTGATTTGATTATGGAAAAGTATTGTGATTCAAAAGAGCCAGAAACCAAAGAAATAATGGATTACATTAAAGAACATGAAATGTCTGTTTTTAACATGATTTTAGACAGAAGTGGGGAACGTTATAAGGTATATTGTGACTCTACAGAAGAAGATCCATATATATGGATTGATGACAAAAGGATGTATTATCCCAAGGAATTTCTTGATATCAATACAACACCATTTTTGTATGATATATATGCGGAACAAAGCAGTAATTCACCGCACCTATATATACCTTCATGGAAATGTGTTAGCAAAAATTCTATTATTGTAGATGCAGGAGCTAGGGAAGGGAATTTTGCACTAAAATATGTAAACGAAAGTAAAAAAATATATATTTTTGAGTGTGAAAAAAAATGGTGCAGGGCTTTATCAAAAACTTTTTCACCATATAGACATAAAGTCAGTATTCATAATTCATTTTTAGGAAATAGTAATAATGGAAATATGCAGACATTGGATAGCGTAATTAGTGAATCAATAGATTTTTTGAAAATGGATATTGAAGGTGCAGAGATTAATGCATTAAAAGGCGCAGAGAAAGTACTTGGTAAAAGTCATGCATTTTGTTCAATTTGTGCATATCATAATTCTGATGATAAGATAAAAATAGAAAATATTTTAAATAGTTATGGTTATAAAACAAGTACATCTTCGGGATATATGTTGTATGGATGGGATGACTTTTTCTATGAGTTGCTTGACCTCAGAAGAGGAGTTGTTTATGGACAAAAGTAAGTCAAGGGAACAGCAAGTTGTAAATAATATACTGCTTAGCATATGTATATCTAGTTATAATAGGGGAGACAGGTGTTTTCGGCTCGTCCAAAGTATATTATCAATAGAAAGTGATAAGTATAATATATTCATATGCGATGACCATTCGGATAAAAATGAATTTCAAAAGCTGGAAAAAATACATAATCCGAAAGTTACCATTTTACAAAACATAAGTAATCAGGGCCCATGCAAAAACTGGTACAATACAATTAATTGTGGTAATGGAAAGTATATCTTACATTTATTGGACAGAGATATTATTTCTATACAAAATTTAAAAATACTTATAGATATATTGGAGCAGTATTCGGTTGGGGTGGGGTATATCGGAAAGTCTGCAATGCGTTTGATCAACGGAATTAAAAGACAAAATAATGTCTATGTGTGTAAAAAGGGAAAAGAAGCATTTTTAGTAATGGCTGGTGTACCAATTCATCCGACAGGTTTTTTAATT
>OFHA01000948.1_pt1 | contig 22655 bp, 20 predicted proteins | sample 1521891 | NCBI WGS metagenome assembly OFHA01 (sample SAMEA3504089, study PRJEB24116) | mouse gut metagenome | biome: mouse gut; feature: mouse-associated habitat; material: faeces | place: Denmark | collected 2011
GGATAGCACATTTTGTTGAAGTTCTTTTATATTTTTATCTAGCACAACAGGTTAATTTAATAAACAATCCCAGATCACAGGCTCCCTTTTAACAGATTGCTCCCATTACTTGTTTCATTCCACCAATGACAGAATAAAATTTTTATCTTCATCTGATACAGTAACGTAAAATGTCAAAAACTCTTCGGGAACATATCCCCCCTTTATTGTTTCCGGGGCAATCTGCTCTTTTATGATGTTTGAATCTTCATATACCGTCAGTTCCATCAATTTCTCCAAACTTCCATCATTATAGGCAGCTACCGGTGTCTTGTAGGAAACAATTGTGTATAATACGTTAAGGTCTCCAGCCTTACTCTCCAGTGTGCCCATCTCCGCATCTGTATCAGATGGAACGTCTGCGTAATTTAAGTCATTAAACTGGCTGAGAATTTCCTCATCCAGAATAGTATTGATCAAATGCCCGTCACTTGAATATATTTCTATCTGTGAAAGCCCCTGTAAATCTTTTCCCCTGCCGCCCTGGTTTACACCACAGCCAGCCAATCCTATGGCGGCCAGAATACCCATCAGTAAAAAGCATATTACCTTCTTCATTTAGCTTCCTTCCTTTCTATCAATAATTTGCATACAGTTACAAGCAATATACAAAACAGGAATATGATCGGAAAAACCGGACTCCACGCATTTGTGATAAGCCCTATCACCACTGCCAGAACCGTAGCAGGCAGAGCTACATAAACCCATGCGAACTTACCCCGTGAATTTTTCTTATGGATATACTCTGTATTCTGTGCAATGATATTTTCCGCATGGATTGACATACCCGCCATGACCAAAAGCATAACTGCCGCAGCATCTATCAGCCAGTCCAGGGCATTGCACACTTCGCTTCCCACGATATCTTTTGCCATAAATATAAATTCTGAACCAAAGAAGAACAGCAGGACGCTTAATACGATCATGCCTGCATATCTTTTCCGGTTCCGGCTGCTATCCTCACGGAAAGACTTTATGACCGCCTCATCAAACAGCAATGGATTTGAGCAGATTTCCTGATAATGCTTGGGCTGGAAAAAAGTCCATACCAATATGGCTATTCCTATTGCCATAGTTCCCCAATATAGCGGGAGCAGGAGCTGCCTATAATCGGAAAAGCTGCCAAAAATATCAGAACTAATAATCAGCCCCACCCCAATAGCAATGTTCTTCGCACGATGCCGCTTATAGGAAAGAAACCCATCAATCGTCTCCCTGCTTACATAATAGCCACCGCTTTGGTTATTCCCATCCGGGCTTTCACTTTTCAGCAGATAGTCCAATGTCACCCCAAACATATTGCTGATCTGCAATAATTTGTCAATCTCCGGTATCCCCCTGTCACTTTCCCATTTGCTTACAGCCTGTTATTCTGTCAAGAAAAGACTAAAAAAAATTGATTTTCCCACATCCCCACAGATGCGGCAATTAACCGCATCTATGTATTGTTTCCATATCTAAAAAACCTGCTTCAAACTTCCAGCATATCTCTATCCTATTATCAGCGTAGACCTTGACCTTGTCAATCAGCTTTTCCTTGACCTCTTCCGTCAGCTCCATCTGGTCTGCAAAAACATATAGCTGGTCTTTGCGCTCTTTCTTCTTCCTGCTGGACTCACTCCGCATTTCCTGTTTCTTTTTCAGTTCCCCTATGCGCTGTTCTATTCTGTCAGTCTCTTCCTCATGTTTCTTCTTTTCCAAAAGGAACTCTTCCCTTGACAGCTTCCCATCCGTATACTGCTCATACAGCGGCATCCACGCCCTTTTCATTGCGTCCGCTGTCCTTTCCAGCGTTTTCAGTTCTTCCTGTTCTGGACAGATGACCGCCCTGCTCTTTGCGCTTTTTGAAAGTTTCTCTGATTCTGCTTCCATTTTTATCTGCCCTCTGACCGCTTCCAGCACTGCGCTGTCTGCATCCGCTTTCCTTATCTTTGCTCCCCGGCAGTCGCATTCCTGCCGGAAGTATCTCTGTCCGCACAGGATATTCCCCCTGCTGTCACCGCCCAGCATCCTTCCACAGTAACCACAAAAGTATATGTTCCTCTCCTTCCTGCCGCCTGCCTTAAACTCACACTGCTTCAGCATGGAGTTTGCTTTTACGAATAATTCATAGGGAACGATCGGCTCATGGGTTCCTTCCACCCTCACCCACTCTGACGGTGGCTTTTTCCTGCGTTTCCCCTTTACCGTCACAGCATCCGTTTTTAAGGAGACCATTGTTCCCGTATACCGCTCGTCTTTTACCATACGTCGTACCCGGTCATCCGTCCAGAAGCACTCCGCCCCATACCGGCTCCACTGTCTCCGGAAGCCTTCCATATCGTGGAACTTTGACGGTGCCGGGATGCCCCTCTGGTTCAATATCCTTGCTATCTTTCTTGGGGAGATGCCGGATGCCATCATCTCAAATATCTCCCTGACGATCTTACCTGTCTCTTCATGGATGGCTAATTTATGGATGTTCCCCTCTGACTTTTTGTAGCCATACAAGGCGCAGTGGGCATTGTACTCTCCCTTCTCTGCCATATGCCGCCACGCTATTTTCTGCTTCTTGGAAAACTCCCTGCTGTAGAAATCGTATATCATGTTCTTGAAAGCAACATCAAGCCCTCCTGTCGTACCGTCAAACTGGCTGCTGTCATAACCGTCATTTATGGAAATGAAGCGTATGCCGAGGAATGGGAAGAACTGTTCAAGGTAATCGCCCAGCTCCACATAATCCCTGCCGAACCGGGAAAAATCCTTTACGATGATGCAGTTGACCTTCCCCTCTTTCGCAAGCCGGATCAGTTCGGCAAACTGCGGTCTGTTGTCAAATTTCACGCCGGAATAACCGTCATCGCATTTCTCAATGACCGTACTGCCTGCAAGTTCCTCATGGCTTCTGACATATTCCCATAAAAGCGCCCTCTGGTTGGTGATGCTATTGCTCTCCGTCTTGTCCTGCTGAAAAGAGATATCCCGGTCTTCCTGTGACAGCCGGATATACAGGGCGGTCACATAATCACTGCCATTTACGCTTCTTTCCTGCATATCCCACCGCCCCTTTCCTTAACGACCTGCAATAATTCCTCAAATTCATCCGCAAACCGGAATTCAACTTCCAGCCGACCATCACTGTAGGCAAATACCCTGTTTATAAAAGCATGTATGATTTCTTCCGTAAGGTTTTCAAAATCCTTATATTCCTGCACCAGTGCTTCCAGCCTGCTCCCTTTCCTGCATCCTGTCCTGTGCCGCCGCTCCGTCTCCTGTAATTCCAGAATCTTCTGTGCTTCCTCTTCTGCCTGTGTCAGGTATTTCCCCTTTGCGTAGAGATAGTCGCTCTCATTTAGCAGCCCGTCCGCATAATCATTATACAAAGAGGCTGACATGCTTTCTGCACGTTTTTTCCGATTTTCCGCTTCCCGTATCTCTTTCCGGAATCCTCCATCTGATTTCTGCTCCCGGTTCAGCCTTTCAAGTATCTGCCTGCTGTCGAGGAACAGTTTTATGTGCATCCGCAGGGTTTCCTCTACTGCCCTCTCCACATCCTTCTTATCCAGTCGTTTCCTGACGCACCCTTTTTCTTTTAAGTGCTGGTAGGTCTGGCAGATATATTTATAGTACACCCTTGGCGGATTCAGTTTTGCGCCGCTCCGGTCTCTCCACAGCGACATCCTTTTGCCGCAGTCACCGCAGATGAGGATTCCTTTTAACAGGTTCGGCTCTTTGGAAAGCGCATCAAATTTCCCATAACCGCTATGGAACTTCTCCGCATCCCTTTTCCCTTTTTCATTGACCTTATCAAAAATCTCTCTTTCCACGATAGGCTCATGGGTATCTTTCACATAAAGCCTTTCCTCCGCAGGCATCTTTCTGGTCCCCATCCCTTTATAAAGGGCGGTCTTATTGATTCCCTGCTCCATATCCCCGGCATATACCGGGTTCCTTATAACTTCTGAAAGGGTACTGACCGTCCATAAGCCCGACTGCGACCTGTCTTTTTTTACCCAGCCTTTCAGGTATTTATATCTTGAGGGGCAGGGGATTCCATTGTCATTGAGCCGCCTGATGATGGCGGTAAGGCTCTCCCCGTCCGCCCTCCAGTGGAAGATATGCCACACGATATCCCTCACATCCTCATCCACCACCAGTCTGCTATGGTCTTCCGGGGATTTCACATACCCGTAAGGGGCAGATGCGCCGACAAATTTCCCCTGCTTCTGCCTGATATAAAATGCCGAGCTGATCTTGCGCGATAAGTCTTTTGCGTAAATATCGTTGATAAGGTTCTTCAGCGGCACGATCAGCCCGTCTTCCGTTACGTCCGGGCTGGCGCTGTCATAACCGTCTGTGACCGCTATGAACCGCACCCCGAAAAAAGGGAAAATCTTTTCAAGGTAATCTCCTGCTTCCAGATAGTTCCTGCCAAGGCGCGACAGATCTTTTACAATGATGCAGTCGATCTTCCCTCCGCGCATATCCCCGACCATACGCATAAAATCCGGGCGGTCGAACCTTGTTCCGCTCACACCGTCATCAAGGTATTCCCCCTCTACCTGTAAATATGGCTTATCCTTTACGTACTCCCTTAAAAGGCAGAGCTGGTTCTCAATCGTTGTCCCGGCACTCCTTTTGTATTCCTCTGCGGAGAGCCTTGCATACAGGGCGGTGCGGTATACCTTGCAGGCTGGTGCCGGGGATGCCTGCTGTGCTGTGTTCTGCTTCCTGCTCTTCCTTGCCATCCTAGACCACCATCCCTTCTGTGCGTCCGGCACTGCCCGTACCGCCTAAAACACTGCTGTACTTATCCAGTTCTTCCTCAAAATTGAAGATGACCTCTATCCGCTTCCCTTCATAGACACGCACCTGCCGGATCAGTGTTGCGGCGGCATTGCGGTCAAGGGCTGTAAGGTTTTCATATTTCTTAAATTCCTTTATCCACTCCTGCCTGCTCCCTTTATCCTCTTTCAAAAGTTTCAGTTCATTCCTATAGGAACGGAGCGCATTTTCGGATTCTTCCAGCTTGCGGTCATACTCCTGCTTCATCTGCACATACTCCTGCTTGGTCAGTATGCCATCCTTAAAATCCTCATAAAGCCCTAATTTCCTGCCCTCTATCTTTGCTTTCTTTTCTGTTTCCAGCCTGATCCGTTCCTCATATTTCCCTATCCCTGTGTCCTTCCATCCGGCGCTGTCCAGAACAGAAAGCGCTTCCCCGATTCCGAGTACTGTGCTGATCTGGAACCGCGCGGCTTCCAGCACTGCATCCATCAGTTCCTTCTCGCTGATGCTGTGAGGGGAGCAGCTCCCTTTCTGCTTCTTATTGCCGGAACAGACGTAATAAACATACTTCCTGCCGCCCGACGGAACAGTCTTACGCACCATGCCCTCCATGCAGTCGCCACAGAATATCTTCCCTGCCAACGGGTATACTTTCTCCTCTGCCGGGGAACGCCTTGTGTCGGTCTTTAAGAGTTCCTGCACAAGTGCAAAATCCTTCGGGGTAATGATGGCTTCATGGTTATCCCCGACACGCACCCATTCCTCCTCCGGCTTGTCCACCCTTGCTTTTATCTTATAGTTGGGCGTGGTGTGCTTCCCCTGTATAAGCGTGCCTGTATAAATCTCATTTTTCAACACCCTTGTCACTGACACATAATTCCACCCTGCACTGTTTCCTGTGCCGAATGAAGTCTTAAGGCGGATTCCTATGCTGTTCTTATAGGCAAGTGGGGAGAGGATTCCCTGCGCGTTCAGCTTATCCGCAATCGCCTGCTGTCCCATGCCGGATATCTTCATCCGGAAGATATCCTTCACCACTTCCGCCGCATAGCTGTCCACCACGATCTTATTCTTATCCTCTTCCGATTTCAGGTAGCCATAAGTGAGGAATGCGCCGATATATTCCCCTCGTTTCCGCTTCATTTCAAGGTTGCTCCTTATCTTTATGGAGATATCCCTGCTGTATGCGTCATTGATCAGGTTCTTGAAAGGCACGATAAGGTCACTGCTGTTATCCTTCCCAATGCTGTCAAAACCGTCCGTCACTGCAATAAAGCGCACCCCCAGCATGGGGAATATCTTTTCAATATACCTGCCTGCTTCAATGTAATTCCTGCCAAAGCGTGATAAATCTTTTACAATGACACAGTTGACAACGCCTTTCCGTATGTCGTCAAGCATACGCTGGAAATCGGGACGGTCAAAACTGACGCCGCTGTAACCGTCATCCACATATATTGAATATTCTTTTATCTCTGCATGGGATTTCAGAAAGTCCATGATAAGGGCTTTCTGGTTTGATATGCTGTTGCTGACAAGTTTCGCGCCCTCGTCAACATCCCCGTCTTCCTTAGAAAGCCTAAGGTAGATGGCAGCCTGATATGTCTTAGAAATCTTCTTTTCCATCTGCAATACTCCTTCTCTTTATTTCAATTAAGACAGCCCTATCTTAATGAACCCAAGAACCAGAGTCTGCACATGATTCAGTCCTTTATGGCTCTTATTTTAACACATTTTCAGGCTCTTTTCCACATCTTCCCACGATTTTATTTCTAATATTACGACTAATTTTCAACTGTATTTTAACGTCACACTGACAGCAGAAGTTCCTCAAACCGGTCATTCAGTGTCGCCCCATCTCCGCTGTAGGCTGCCTTTACAATAACTTTGCCTACCCGGAAACAGTAAGGATTCCCTACCTGCCGGATAAATTCCCTTCTCATCTCCTGCTGTGTCAGCGTATCATCTATCTTTATCTGCTGTATGTCTGCCACATCCTCCGGCTTTACCGTCCGTATGTCTACCGACTTTAAATCTTCCAGTGACATCCACAGCCTCCTTCATAAAAATACTTTTCTTCCCTGCCTATCTTCCTGCTATGATAAGAAATCTTCCATTCTTTCCATGCACACGCCTGTCACAGGTGGCAAGGGTAATGATGCTGGTGGGAGCATGATCCGGTTCTGCATAATATAACGCCCTCCCCTGTAACTGCTCCATCCATGCGTTGTAGCTTTCCATATCCTCATGGTCTCTTGTACGGAAATCCCATTCGTTAAGGTCGGATATGTCATATTTGACCACCGCCATTACCTGATATTCATTGGCACTTCCATAGGCATCTGTGAAATAGATAGTCTGGTGTTCCTTAAAATAATCTTCCTGCTCATACTTAAGCAGGGTGGAAAACATAGCATCCGAACCGGTTCCCATGTTGTGTCCGTAGATAACGCGGTTGAAATCCCATACCTGCGTGTCCTTATCCATGAAAGGGCATCCGGCGCTGCTCTTATCCCCTGTGAAATCGTGGGAGAGGTAAAAGGCATTGTCATCTGTTCCCACTACGGGAAAATTAATTAAGGTATCAGGGATGCAGAGCCAGCCTTTGATATCCTCATTTTCACTGCATAATGAATCCCAATCGTAGGCTTCCAATCCCTTCTTCCTCATTTCTGCTTCATACTCCTGTTGGTAACGTTCCGCATCTGCTTCTATTTCTGAAATCATCTCCTGCAATTCTTCTTTTGCTTCCTGCTGTGCTTTCTCCCTTCCTTCTTCCAAAACAATATCAAGCTGTGCATAGGCATCCGCTATTGCCTGATATTTTTCAAGCTGTTTTACTGCTTTATAGCGGAATATCCCCATGCCTGTCATACAGACAAGGGCAAGAAAAATACCTACTATGATCTGTACTGTGATTCGCTGGCGTTTCCTTTCCGGCAGATTTGGGAAAAGTTTCTCCCCAAGTAAGCCTATAAGATATTTTACTTTTTCCATGCGCTTCCTTTCTTCTATATAAAAAGCAGCAGATACCAGCACTTTCTAAGAAACTGATATCCGCCACTCTGATCTCAAAAGGCAGGAGCAAACGCCCCTGCCGCATTTTATGTTTTGAACATCACAGCTTACCTTTGCCTGTCACCACATCAAAACTCACATCCGCTACAGGCTGCTCCGTTCCTCTTTCTTCCCTTCATACACTGATGCAGCAGCAAGCAAAACGCCGCACAGCCCAAGGGCAGCAAGAAGAGTAAAGGGTGACGCATAACCAGTCTGGATGACCGGCTCCGTTCCTTTTCCTGCATTTCCATTTCCTCCTTCCGTTTTATTCTCTGTATTTTTATCTGAAGGACTGCTTACCGAATTGCCGGAGACAGTACCGTTTGTATTCGTGTTTTTGTCCGAAGTGTTCTTATTATCCTTATCGTTAGTGTTTTCTGTGTCATTGTCCTGTCCGTCTTTATCTGCTTTTTCCCATCTTGCATAGAGGCTGATGCTCCTGCTTGGTTTGTAGGTCTCTCCCTCTGTTCCGATAAATACCTGCCTGTCAGTGTACCAGCCCTTGAAAATATAGCCCTCACGCTCTGCAACCGGGAGCTTCACACTGCCGCCCTTTACTACTTTGACGGATACATTCTTTGTTTTTCCACCGTTGGCATCATACTTGATGGTGTAGGTGTTTAAGGTTTCACCGGAATCACCGCCATCCTGCGTATTGTCTCCTTCATTTCCTGTATTTCCATTGTCTCCTGTATTGTTATCCTTTGATTTTTCCCACTTTGCATAGAAATCTGTGTCTTTCGTGATGCGGTATGTATCATGGTATGCTCCTGCGAACTGCGTCAAAGAATCATCCAGATACCAGCCTGTGAAATCATATCCTTCACGCTCCGGCATAGGGAGATAAAGGCTTCCATCCTTGATGATGGTAATCTCCTTTGTCCTGATTGTGCCTTTTCCTGCATGGAAGGTCACTTTACAGGTTTCGGGATCAGCGTCATCATCAGAATCTTTCTCTGCTTCTTTTTCCCAAAGGGCGTAAGCTGTCATATCCTTAACCGCTTTCATTTCACTTCCGGGGATGCCAAGAAGAATGCCACCGTCTTTTTCTGTGTACCAACCAAAGAAGCTGTAACCTTCTTTTTCAGTCTTCGGCAGACGGATGGTATCACCTTTTGCCGCCTTGATTGATTTAACTTCCTTTCCTCCGTCTGCATCAAAAGTGATCGTTACTTTCTCTGCTTCCTTTTTCTCAAAATGAGCCTTTAATGAAATATCTCCCTGTACCGTAAACTCTTCCCCTGCCTGTCCGATACAGATATTATCGTCAGATGCTAAGAACCAGCCTACGAACTCACAGCCTGTTTTACTGCAAGCCGGAAGGATGATTGTGCTGCCTTTCTCTGCCTCAATGCTCTTTCTTGCAATGTCGCCACCGTCTGCATCAAAGGTAACGGTGCAGATAACCGCCGCTTTCTTCTCATAACGTGCTTTCAGTGTAATATCAGCAGAAACAGTGTAATCCTCTCCTGCTTTTCCCACACAGGTATTGCCATCATACCAGCCAATAAATTCATAACCGTCCTTAGTGCAAGCAGGAAGCGTAATCGTATCACCGACTTTTACAGTGATATTTCCACCTTCCATTTTTCCTCCATCTGCATCAAATGTGATCGTGCAAATGACCGCCTCTTTCTTTTCATAATGCGCTTTCAAAGTAACGTCAGCGGAAACTGTATATTCTTCCCCTGCCTGTCCGATACAGGTATCTCCGTCATACCAGCCGATAAATTCATAATCATCCTTGGTGCAGTTCGGAAGCGTGACTATATCACCAATCTTTGCGGTAATATCTCCGCCTTCCATTTCCCCACCGTCTGCATCAAATGTAACTGTTGCTTCCGTCTTTTCCCAAGCGGCATAATAAGAAGTATCGCTGTGAGGCGCATAGTGTTTTTCTCCTGCATTCCCTGCAAATACCGTCAGTTCTTCATCCTCATACCAGCCTTTAAAGCTGTAGCCTTTTCTGGATGCGTCCGGGAATGCGATATTCGCTCCGGGGATAACCTGAGCGCTGTCTGTCATTCCTTCCTCATCATTATAGATATAGGTAAGGGTAACAGGCTCTTTTTCTTCCCACTTTGCATAGAGGTAAAGGTTATCTGTCAGGCTGATTTCCTGCCCCGGTGCGTAGTCTGTGCCGGTTCCGTCCGGCTCTGTGTTCCAGCCCACAAAGTTATAACCGAAATGTACGATATTTCCCATAAGAGGGAAAAGTTCTTCCCGACCCATGATGGTCACTACATCCTCACTGGTATAAAGGTTCGGGTCGGAACACATATCGCTGGCTCCGTCAGGGTTGTTGTTGACATCATAAGTAATAAAATATGTCCTCGGTTTTTCTGCAAGATAAAGGTTTTCTCCCCTCTTTTCTGTGCAGTAGTTCGGGCAGTGCCATGGGAACTGCTCCGGGTCTGCATCTTTGTGGTATTTCACTCCGTCGATCAGCACCCTGCCCGGCTTGATCACATCGGTAAATCCCCCAAGCACAAAGGTGGAATCACTCTCAAAATCTTTATCCAGAAGGATGGATGCGCCTGTGTTATAAAAGAACAGGATATCACAGGGTTCCACTCCCAATGCAAGGTTATCTTCCATGATGATCTTCCCTGCAAGGATGATCCCTGTCTCATTCATGTAGCAGATCGTGCCGCCAGCATAGCTTCTTTCTTCTGAAAGGTTTCCTGTAAAAGTACAGTCATGTATCTCTAAGGGATCTGTCCCCTCCCCTTTCAGTGTCTGGATCGCACTGCCCCTGCCTGCAATGTTGCCGGTAAAAGTGCATCTGATAAATTTGGGTCTGTGCCCTGTGTAGGTGCAGATGCCGCCGCCATCATAGGCAGAATAATTCCCTTCGATCAGGGTATCTGTAATGGTACAGGGGGCTTTCGTGTATATCCCACCGCCTGTAGAGCCTGCGCTGTTACCGGAAACAGTCATGCCGGAAAGCTCTGCTTCCCCTTCCAGCAGCATACCGCCGCCCCATGTGGCATAGCAGTTTTTGACTGTGCCGGAAGTTGCTGACATATGGGAACTCTTTTCTGACTGGATTCCGCCGCCTGCACCAGACGTATAGCAGTTCTGGATAAGACCGCCATCCATGGCAAAATTTCCATTCTGTGCGATATGCACTGCCCCGGCTGTATGGTACATCCTGTAACCTGTGCCATCATAGCCATTGTTGTAATTGTTCTGAAGGACTGTGCCGCCCTCCATGACATAGGAACCGTCCACATAGATCAGGGGGCTGTTCCAGACTTTGCCTGCATTATTGAAACCTTCATCCAGCACTGCGCCGCCATCAAAGATGATGTCCTGTGTGGTAAGGCTTCCGCCTGTCACTGCAAGCAGGACAGTATCAGTGTTCGTACCATAGCTTTTCCCTGCAAAATCCTCACCCCGGCTGATCATTACCGGATTTTCTGCATCCTCACTTTTCAGGGTGACGTTATCAGCAGTGATTTCAAGTGTGGCTGACACGCTGCAATCCTTAAGGACTGTGATGGTATCACCTGCCTGTGCATTTGCAAAGGCTTCTTCCAGTTCCTCATAACTGGTATCTCCAATCTTTGCCTCATACGTTACGGTAATATCCTGTTCCTGATCAGGTTTCCAATGGGCGTGTAACAGCAGGCTTCTTTCCGGTGTGTACTCACTCCCTGCTACGCCTATCGTCCTTTGTATAATCCTGCCATCTTCTTCAAGAATATCCACCCATCCATGAAGGTAATGCCCTTCGTAAACAGCATCCGGCAGGATGATGCTTTCCCCTTTGGGTACGGAAACGCTCTCTGTGTCACAGCTTCCCTCATAGGCTTCAAACGTGACCGTATAGGTTTCTTCTTCCTCCGCCGCCTTTACAGACAGGGGAACGCTCCCTAATACGCCTGCTCCAATAGTAGACAGCATAGCAGCATATAGGAGAATCTTTGAAAATCTTCGTTTTCTTCCCATTCTTTTTCCCTTTCTTTTTATTTTAGTCTTTGGCAGGGAGACAGCCTGCTTTTTACCTTACAGACTGCTCCCTCACATAGTTTCAGGGGCAAAGCCCCTGTGCTTACGCATTGTTCTTCTATACCACCCCCTTTCCAACCAGCCCATGAAAATGCACAGAGCATTCCATCCTTATGCACTTTCATGGAATGGCTGTACCTTTTACAAACAAATCTGGTTCCTCTTTTCCATTTCCAAACCAGAATCGCAATCCACAAATCTCAAATAAAAAACGCCAGTACCCTTACGGGATTTTCATTTACCCAGCCCCCTACTGGCAGGGAGTATGCAGGGCGCGACTGGCGAAGCCGCTTCATAGTCCGCAATGGGAAACGCTTTCCTCTCCCCATCCGTCCTCCGGCGTGCTGTTCCGGCTGCCCTCACCGGGCAGAAGTATCATTATGGCTCCCCTTAGAACTTTCCACCACAGAAAGCCCCGCACCGGATGCCGCTCGCTGCCTTCCTTCTCCTGTTACAGTCCTTCGGTTTACCCCTATGGGCAGGCTGGTCTTCGCGAAGCTCATTGTCCGGCGCAACTTATTCAAGGGAAAACCTCTTAAAGCCGCTGCATACTGGTATTCAGTTGTCAAGTTTCCTACATTCAGGCGGAAAGCCTATTTATAGGATAAAGGAATCTGCTTTCTTTTTTTACTCATAAAAGTAAGTATTTTCACAGATTCTTACCTATCTTTATAGGGGTTACAAAATTTGCACAAAAAAATACCCGGAGACCTTTTTTTCTCCGGATATTTCCTATTTTGTGGAAAACTCTGTGATTGCATCATCTTCCATTTTTATATATCTTGGATATTTTTCTTCTTATAACCTTCCTGCAAACATCAATCCAAAAATTCCTTCTTATACTTAAATATGGAATCTACCACCGCTGTAACAAATTTAAGTTCATTGACCGCTTTATCCTTAAACAGCAGATATGCCGCTTCCTGCTGAAATCTGTACTCCTCATCTGCCTCACTGATATCCGTCAGGCTATCCAGCGAAACTCCAAGTGTAACTGCAATCCTAATGAGTGTTTCAATTCTTGATCCACTCCGCCCTGCCTCTAATTTCTGGATTACCGCTAAAGACAGCTCCGTCTCTTCCGCAAGCTGCTCCTGCGTCAATCCCTTTTCCATCCGTATCTTCCTGACATTTCCTCCAATCCTGTCATAGTATTTTCCGCATGAAAAACGCTCCATTTATTTTCCTTATTCTCCTATAAGCAATTAACAGTTTCTTTTTGGAATTTTCACCTCCCTCTTTGCCTGCATATATATCCCTGCCCTTCCGTAAAACAAAATTTTTCCTCCACTGCAAAAAGCAGCAGTCACGCATCCCCGGAATCTGCCGCTTGCCATAAACATAAATTTAACTGACTGTACTTACCTGTCACCTGCATTCAGGCGATAACCTCCGCTGCTTCCTTAATTCCGATATGTACTACCACATCCTCAACTGAGCAGGAAAATACATCGCAGATGTAGTCAATAGATGACAGGGTCATGTTTTTGTTATGCTTCAAACGGTAGATGAACGCTTTATTAAATCCATAATCTACTTCAAGGCTGTATGTTGATATCCTTCTTTCGTCCATCATCCGCCAAAACGGATCATATGTCATCATAGGCATTTACACCTGTTAATCTATAGTATATAAAATCTGAAACTCATTTGCTATCCTGCATAACTGTAGGATAATTACATAAAAACTGCATCTACCTTATCAGCAAAAACCAAGCACTACATCTGAAATTATAACTATAACATTCCCTCTCTAAAATTACTCGCTTAATTATGATACACTGTCCATTAACACATAGATAGGACAAAAAACAGGAACAGAGGCTTCCCCCTGATCCTGCTTTCCACTCATAATTACATAGATTTCTTTTAGTTTTTTAACACAAGCTGAACCAATACCATGTAACAGACTGTTCCCCTGCAATGAAAAGGAGCATATAAGGCAATGGGTTTATAAATCTTTTCCGAACTGATACATATACATATCACCAGAGGACTGCGGTATCAGCCACCTGCCAAGTACGCACATATTTACCGCAAACCCACTGTCTACAATCCATATGTACTACCGATACATCCTATCCACAGTCGTAGTTACATTCTTTCTATCATCTTGTTTACTTATGGCACATTTGAATAAGTAGTATTATTATTGACTTGCATAGATTTCTCACTTCCCTATATTCTTTTTAGCAAATTATAATGTCAAAATATTGGCTTCATATCGTTCGATTAACCTGCTCGCATTTTGTTCTTTTGATAAAACACTTTCTTTAAGCAGTTCTTCCTTCATTTCTTTTTCTTTTATCTGATCTTTCAGATACTCTTTCTCTGCTAGCCGCTCCTCAAACTGCTCTCTTAGGAGTTTTCTCTTTTCATAATGCCCCTGTGGGGAAGTTTTCTTTCTCTGACCTTTTTTCTCCGGCACTTTATCCTCAACACTGCTATCTGATGATGAATTGCTGTTAGTAACATACATATTAGGACTCAGCCCGGCAGTACCGTCTTCATAAAAAATCCATTCTTCATTTTTTACATCTGCTCCTAAAGCGTTCCATGCTGCTATCATATTTTGATGACAACCCGGTAAAATTTCCAAATTCTTTTCCAACAGTTCTGCTTTTTCAGGATCTCTTATACATTTCTCCAATAATGCCGGTGATATCGTCACCTTATAGTTAGAAGCCGATAAACAAGGGTACTTATCCTTCAAGTATGCCTGATATGCGGATACGCTGGCGTATTTGTCCTCTGTTTTTTTCTCCGCCTTTTTATTGTTTGCTCTCTCCACCACATTGCTGTTCCCAAACTGGTAATTACTTAATCCTACCTGCATCATGCTTTCTCCTCTCTCTTATCAAAAATAATCTCTCAAAATCTATTGCGCGGAGCGCTTTGGAAAAATAACATCAGTTGATGTAAACGTATCATCTGCTGAAACATGGATATGTCCGCTGCTGTCTATGGCATACTCATTGCCATAAATAGAAAATGTGTCACCCTCTTTATAGCCAATCTCTATCCAATTCATGTTATTCCACCGCGTAATGTTCTTATCCACATCTATCACACCGCCAAATTCCTGCAAGATATAGGTATGCTTTCCGGCGCCTGCATCTATGGAAAAGAAACCCGGTGTAAATCCAACGCTTGCACAAGTTTTCAGCACATCTTCATTTTTATATCCCCACAAATCCACCCCCTGCGCCAGATTCGACAAAATATTACCCGCCTTCCGCATTTCCCATCTATCGCTTGTTCCTCCGCGGTTCGTTTCCTCTGTCAACAAGGATTCTGATGATGCCCATCCTATATGTCCGTTACTAACAGCCCATGGATACTGTCTGCCGCTTGACGCCGACCATGCGTAATAACTCTTATTATCCAAAACAAGCGAACTATTGACAGCGCGGATTCCCGACAAAGAACCTGCATTCATTTTGGGTACGGCATAGTTCGGTATGATCTGCCGACTTCCGTTACACTCAAAACGCATAACACCATAATCCTTAAAATCAGGATTATATCCGCAGGACACATTCTCCCCAAAGTTGATCGCATCCAGAATAGCGCTTGGATTATTATAGTTTGCAAAATAAAAGGATAATTCACTTGCAGATACATTTGCACTTTTGTCTATCAGTGCCGCTATGGATTTCTTTGAAAAACTCCTTGCACTGTCAGAAAGACTTAGGCTGTCCCGACTGTTGCTTCCCGTTCCCGATAATATTCTTAATGCCCCCTGCGCCGCCAGCGTCTTCCTGTCCCTCCCGGAAAATGGTGTTTGATATGCAGAAATCCTGTCTGAAATACCAACTGACATACATTCCTTCTCCTCTCTATTCAAATTTTTTGCAGCAGACAGCACACCAGAATGCTATCTGTTGTATTTATCGCCTCTTGGCACAAATTTTTCATAGGTTTGGCGCGAACTGCTCCTTTTTGGGTGCGAAATTTCCAGTACGTCATTACGCTTCCGCTACAGGTTTTCCATTCATCATAACCGTAAGGGTAAATTTCTTTCTGCCGCCTGTATCAGAAATTACAATGTCAATATCGCCCTTATACTTTCTGGCACACCTCTGGATATTAGATAATCCAAGACCATGCAGCCTGCCATTTACCTTGCTGCTAATGGGTAAACCGCTCTCTTTCTCCATTACAACTTCCCCGGAAAAATCATTTTCTACTTCTATAAAAAACAGATTACCTTTTACATAAGAAAATAACTTTATCTGTTTTTCCACCGTAGCATCACCGCATATCACCCTGCCACACGCTTCTATGGCGTTTTCCAGTGCATTGTTCAGAATAACAGCAATATCGTAAACATCAATCAGCAGCTTTGGCGGAAAAATAAAGTCAGCCTGAAATTGGATATGTTTTTTTTCCGCTTCCTGCCCTTTTTGATGGATGATTATATCTGTGATCGGATTTCCTGTCTGATGGGTAAAATCCAACCGGCTGACAGTTTCCTCCATTTTACCGATATAGCTTTCCAGTTCTTCACTTACTGAACCCACCGCACTTTTCACAAGCAGAGAGACATTCGCTATATGACTCCTCATATCATGCCGGAGTCCGCGCATATCCGTATAGATATCCTGTATTTCCACAACCTCTCTCTGCATCTGCAGCACTTGATTTTCCAGTATGGCACATCTCCTCGTTTCCTCGTTGTACTGCAGCAGTTTCTGGAACAGCACGACACTTGCAATAATGGTAGAGAGCAACAGCGCACAGATCACAGGTATCAGGAATTTTGTCGCCGGAACGGTATCATAAATGATTACCGTCATTCCATTTTCAACCGATATAACCACCATCTTGACCAGCACCGAAATACACAATGCCGCAACACAGGGTAAAATCAGAAAAATGTTCTCATGTTTCTGCAACGGGTACTCTTTTTTTACAAATTTTCTGCTTAACAAAGATAAATATCCATACAACAGCAGTGTATAAAACAGTACATACAAGGCTACGAAAAAAGTATTCGATATCTTGATCCAGCCCAACGCTTTTTCTACCGTATTTATGCTCTCTTCCGCAATGAAACACCCCATAATCTGATCCCATAGTCCACTCAATGCAACCGCAAATACATGAACCATATATTTCACTGTTTCTTTTCCTGCCATATAACTAAAAGTAACAAAAAGCTGTTTCTGCATATCCTTTTCAAAGAAAAGAAGCTGCATAAACAGCAGGATACAAACATTTAAGACTATCCCTGCAACTTCCCCGACCGGAAATCTGCCACCCAATATTTCAAACACCACAATCTCAAGAAGGAACCAAACTGTACCCCATACTGCCAGCGTAACCCCTTTCCTGTATTTTTCTTTCAGAAAATTCATTGCATAAAAACCGCTTACTATACTGTCAGTCAGATAAATAAAAATCGGAATCAAAAGCATTTCAGACATTGACGATCCCTCCGTTTTTTACGTAGCGCATATAGTTTTTGATAAAATCAGAATATTTCTTCCTTGCAAAGAGCAGATTATCCCCATTTGTCACCTGTATATTGCCCATACTGTAAGCGGAGATTTTCTCCATATTGACAAGATAACACCTGTGGCAGCGGTAAAAACTATTTCCCAAACTGCTTTCAAATTCTTCCATTTTTCCATAAACTTCCAATATCCCACCCGTTGTATGGATAATCACTTTTTTGTTGCCGCTTTCTATATAATAAATATCTCTCAGCCATATTTTCTGCTGTATGCCAGAGGTTTTAACCATGATCTGTTTTTTATTCTGCTCGTCAAAAGCTGACATTTCTTTCCTTGCCCGATCAAAAACCTCTGCAAACTTTTCCGGATCAATGGGCTTTATCAGATAATGGAAAGCGTTTACATCAAACGCCTCCTCCATGTATTCCCGATATCCTGTCACAAAAATAAGAATGCTCCTTTGTGTAAGGCTTGCTTCTTTCTCCCTGATATGCCTTGCTATATCCATACCGGATACTTTTCCCATTTCAATATCAAGGAAGGAAATATCAAAATCTTCTCCGGCACTTATCATTTCTTCCCCTGACTGGTATGCCGCAATATCTGCTTCTGGCATCTGCTTTTTTACCAGCCGGGAAATTTCGTCCCGGATTGCCCGGTCATCATCACAAACTGCAATCCTCATATATCATTTCTTCCTTTCAAAACATATATATCCATATTTTTATATATCGTCACCAATACTTTATCAGCTAATTACATAGCGCGAAATGCTCCATTTAAGGCGCGAAATCTTTTCCTTTCCAAAAGCTCTCTTAACTACCTTTTTCAAGACTTGCGAAAAAATAGCCCTCCAAAACCGGAAGGCTTATGTTGTATGAAAGTTTGCTTCATTAGACACCGGTGATATGATATTCTTTGTATACTTTTGTGCAAGCCATAGAAAACTCCCTCCTTTCCTCCCAAAAGGGTACAGTGATTTATGATTGTTTTCAGTCTAATTCTAACTCGTAATTATGCGGATAATAACTTTGTAATTCGTCTATATTTATCTTTTTCCCCATATAATCCTTAAACCAACTATCATAGTTCGGATTATTCCAAATTGTTCCGTCATCAAAAACAACTTGTTTTAAACAAAATAGTGCGTATGTGACATCATCCGTTTCACCACTTTCAACCTTTGGCATATTTTCCGTTAGCTCACCGTCATACAATGACCAGCCACCATTATAACCTTCTGTTTGATTTGGCAAAATGCTTGTTTTTGTCCTAACAAGATTTTCATAACTACACTCTGTACTGCTATCAAGAAAATTCCAATGTAACTTTAATGGTGAACCATTCTCGTTATAAGCTAACATACAATACTCTGTTTCCGTAATGCGTTTATCCGTATTGTTCGTTAGTATGTCATGTATATATGGACTTCCATTTTCGTAATAAAGAATATCCGCACTTTCATGGATAATTGACATGGTTTCTTTTATTCCGATGTTATTTTCTTGTACCACAATATCCTCCGCTAAATCCATTCTATTTTCTCGGGGTGTTGGCTGTGCCGCATACGCCCCCATAGCAAATCCTCCAGCGGAAAGCAGGAATGCTGCCACAAGCGATATTATGGTGATTAACTTTGTCTTTTTTTTGAAATTCATAATTGCACCTAACCTTTCTTTTACTTGTTCTGCGCTCTCTGTCAAGGTAACGGAAGCCAAAGAGCTTTTGTTAAGATTATTCGACTTTAAAAAAGAAATCAGTATATCCCCATATTCACGCCTTGCTTTATCGTCAAGTATGGATATGACCTTTTCATCACATGACAATTCACAAGATTTGTTTACTTCTTTTTCCAACAGATAAATAAAAGGGTTAAACCAGTGGATGCAGACAACAATCTGTATCAACCACTTATAAAACATATCTTTCTGCTTGTAGTGAATTAACTCATGCACAAAGATATAAGATAATTCCTTATCTTCCAGTTCCCCAACAGGCAACACAATACTTGGGCGAAAGAAGCCAATCAACATAGGCGAAGTAATCAGCACATTACGATATAATTCTACTCCTGCTTTAATGTTCAGTTTTTCTTCACAATCGGATAGTAAATTCAAGGTCTTAATATCAGATACCTCTGTATTGCCCGCTTTGATATATTGGGTAAATCCTTGGTAAAGCGTTATCTTACGAACAAAAAGGACTAATACCAATACTGCCCATACAAGAAAAATACCAGTATAGACATTTAGCGAATTATGTATAACAGTAGTGGTATTTATATTCGCATTTTCCCGTTCCTGTTCCCTTTCATTATTGCCTATATTTGCTTTAACTGGCATATTAAAATTTATGGGATTCTCATTCGTTATTGAAGTTGTACCCAATTTTTCAAACAGACTACCAACAATCGTAGTATCGGGTGTAAATGGAAGCAGAAACCGAAATACAACAATTATCCAAATATAATACTGCCAACGCCTGCTAAATCTATTTTTGTAAAACTGCTTCAATCCTAAAATGAGCAACAACAGTAGTGTACCGGAAACGGTCAATGACAATAAAACTTTAATAAACTCATTCATTTTCTTTTCTCCAAAATGATTCTATCTCTTTTAGTTCGTCTGCTGAAAGAATATCCTGCCGCAACAATGTTGACACTAAATTTTTTACATTCCCACCATAGACTTTATCAAGAAAACTATGTGTCTGCATGGTCTGATATTCTGCTTCTGTTACCGTAGCCACATATTCATTCCGTCTGCCGATTTTCTTGACTTTCAAAAACTTTTTTTCGCCCAGCCGGGAAAGCAAAGTAAGTACAGTGTTGTTTTTCCATTCATTTTTATCTTTTTCCAGTTCCTCCATGATGAGGGAGTATAAAGCCGCTCCTCCATTCTTCCAAATGATTTTCATTAGTACCAGTTCGGATTCCGAAATTTGCTTTGCCATATTGTCCTCCTTTTCACCTCAACATTTTGTAGGTATGTAATTATATTAACACTATGTAGGTTATAAGGCAATACCCTAAATAGATATTTGAGAAATCCAAACTTTTTCTATAAGAAACCTCTATTTTCAAGCGATTTGAGGAAAATTTTGGATTTGTGGGAATGTGTATAACTGGCTATCTCAAGGAATTGTTGGTAACTTAAGTTTGCAGGACGTGGGAAAGCTGCACTTTAGCTTTTCCATGTCCTGTGAATAGAGTTATCCATAATTCCATATTCTGTTATACACATTTCCACAATACTTGTCTTTTGTTTTTTTCGGAATAGCGTGGTGCTGGTGGTCTATTTCTTGCTTCTTTACCGTACATGAACATAATGACCGCTATATAAGCAAACAGAACGCCCTTAGCTCGCGTTATGGTATGTTCGCCTACCCAGCTCGGCTTTACCGACTGCAAAGAACTGTTTTTAGAGAAAACAGGGTATGGCGATTGTTATTTGGTCAACAAAGAACTGCGAGAATAGCGCTTACACGTCCACCGTTAAAGCAAATAATATCCGCTAAAAAATATCTTGTTTCTAAAATGCGCCATGAGATACTTTTTAGCGGATATTTTCTTATTCTTCAATCTTTCAAAAGGGTGTGCATTTTTCCGGGCAAGGCCGCCGCAATGTTTAAAGCCTCTAAAAATGTACGCGCTTCTATTCTTAAAAATGTGATGAAAAGAATAATCTCTACTGCAAGAAATCCCGCAAAATAAGCCTTTTTCAAGCATTTCAGAAAAATAGCCCTCCGAAACCGGAAGGCTTATGCTGTATGAAAGTTTGTTACATTAGACAGCTAATTACATAGCGCGAAATCTTTTCCTTTCCGTCTGAATGTCAAAACGGGAAAATTATGATAGCTTTCCCACTGTAAATGATTATAACGACATATCTATGCCTTTCTGTTTTTCCTTTTTCTGTTTGGTCGGTGGTATTGCCTGTTCCACACACTTCTTGACTGTTTCAGCTTCGGCAACTTCGGCTTTCCATGCTTTCGGTCTTAGCTTGTTGTCGCTCCCTAAATGCTCTTTCAGATACCGTTCTGCTCGGTCATACAGTGCAAAGTCAACTGTGATTATTCCACGCCGGGGAATCCAGAGCGGAACGTAGTTCCGCTCCACTGATTTTTCTTTGCGAACCATCGGTTCGCCTTTGGGCTCCACCCTGTATGGCTATTTTTTAGCTCTTGCGTAGTATTCCCTAATGTTCATACTTCCTGTCCTCCCTCACCCATAACAGCATTGAACTCTTTCACAATCTGATCATACAATTCCTGCCGGAACTGCCTTGTTACAGGATAGGCAATATCCTGATAGATGTCCTTTCCATTATCATCCAACCGTCCAGTCTTATAGTCCGGCATAGAAACAAATACATTGCCTTTCTGTGAGATACCGATACGGATTCCGGTCACTTTAAATACATCATTCAGAATGATGGATGCATTTGCTTTAAGGCAGCCCTCACTTTCCTTCATAGGTGTTACGGTTACTTTGATATTCATATTGCTTGTTTCGTTTGTGTTAGTCGCATTATTATTTTCCTTCATTTCTGCCTCTTTCTGCGCCACTGCATTTATAGATACATTTTTGCGCCCTTATTTTTCAGCACTTTCCGCTTGAAGGTATTTTTCATATGTTTTCCAGGTTTTCTAACTACCAAAGATTTTCTCTGAAACATTTTTCCGGCTCCGCCGGATGGTGCTGTCCGTTTACGTTTCCGCACCCATATGGTTTATGGCATTTTCAGAGTTCATCTCTCTTTTGTAAAATTCCTTAAGATATCCTGCCACAACATCTGCCATATCTCCCAACTCTCTACAAAGCCCTTCCGCAGTCGCAAAAAGCATATCCTCCATCAAAAGATAGCGATAGCTGTTCATATCCTGCCTTTTCAGTTCTTTTATGGCTTCCATTGCCCTGCCGCTTAAAAGTATCTGTGTTCTGGTGAGGCTGATGCCGGATGGCTGGTATGCTTTGTCCGGCGATTCCTTTGTCGTGTTTTCTGTCTGTTGTTCCAATTCCCTGCTCCTTTCCATATTCCATTACTGGACGCTCTTTTTCCTTCTTCATCTCAAATACATTTTCTATTCCCATAAGCACCTGTCCAGCTACAGAGAGTGCGGTACTGCACAGACCATATACCATAAGCCTTGGGGCAGTGGCAAGCACAGGAAGCAGGGAAGAAACAGGCGGCGGCTCTGCCCGGATGCGTACCGCTGTCATATACTGTGCGCTCTGGATCACTGCTTTTGTGATATCGTAGATATGTTCCGGATTTTGGGAATCATGGTATCGGCACAAATCGCTGATATTTTCGA
>OFHA01000950.1_pt1 | contig 22641 bp, 20 predicted proteins | sample 1521891 | NCBI WGS metagenome assembly OFHA01 (sample SAMEA3504089, study PRJEB24116) | mouse gut metagenome | biome: mouse gut; feature: mouse-associated habitat; material: faeces | place: Denmark | collected 2011
CCATCCTCATTTGCGGCCGGCCCTTTGGCAAGTCTTATCGGCTGTCCTGCAATCCTTATCTGCGGCAGCTCTTTCGGCAAGTTTGTTTGACTGCCATATATCTGCATTTACTATTTCGGAAGAATAACGTCAAAACTTAAGGGGCACTGGGATATTCATCCTTCAGATAGGTGATAAATACATTCCCCCCTGCGGAAAATGCCTCTTCGCCGTCCGTAAGGCCCTTCCGGTAGGTAGTATTCGTAATGGGGTCATATAGGATTACGTTATGCTCGTCATAGCCGGCCACCAACAGGGGCTCCCGGTTCTCTCCCAGGGCAAATACCAGGTTTCCCTGCCCCACATAATACAGTACCTGAGATAAGGTACATCCGGTCAAATCCAGAATTTGAGCATAGGGCATAGCCTCCTGCAGAATCCGTCCCGGCGCTTCCCCGGCATTCATCAACCCTCCCACATCAAAAAGGCTGATATTTTCCGCTTTCAAAAGCCCCAACAGGCAACGTGTTGTCATATCCATGGTACTGTCCACTTCCTCCTGGCTCAACATAACATAAGATTCACCTTTTACAATCTCTTTTACATAAGTATAGCATCCTTCTCTGCTGTGCATGGCATTCATTATCCATCCATTATTTTTTCCATCCAGCATTGCTACAGCAAAACTTAATTTTCCGCCCATCTCGTTAAATGCATCGTATTTTACAATTCCTACCTTTTGAAAATTCTGGTCTAAGATTTTTTTCATATCACGGATATCTGTTCGGTTTTGTCTTGTGACTTTTATAATTGTCTCCGCTTCCTGAAACTTTTCCATCATACTCTCTTCCAGACTTTTCCCATCTTTTCCACGCATAAACGTTTGATAGCTGTTTTTCAGGCGATTATATTTCACTGTCACATTTACATATAATATAAATAATATTATAAACAATGCAAGCATAAATATAAAAATAAATGCGGGATCTATTCCCAAAGCATTTAATATTCTGCTTTCCATATCCGGTTATATTGAAAACCACGATATGGAGGAGCTAAAGAATTTTTTTGAAGATAAAATCTTTCCTACGAAGAATCTGATTGACCAAGGCGATTACAAGCTTAATCAGCTTAGTAACGTCGGCGTGTTGGAAATCAAAAGCCTGCTCTCCGCAAAAATGATTTACGCCCATGAATCGGGGATTGACATCACCATTGATATTCCTGATAAAGTGGAAAGTTTTCTGATAGATACGGTTGACCTTGCCAGAATACTGGGAATCTTTTTGGACAATGCGATGGAAGCCACATTGGAGACAGAACAGCCGCAAATAGGCTTAAATATCATCCAGAATAAAACTGGCGTATCAATCATCATAAGCAACCGCTTTCTGGATAACGGTGTAATGTTGCATAAATTAAAGCAAAAAGACTTTAGCACAAAAATCGGACATCAAGGAATCGGGCTTTGGAACGCCCAGAAAATCATTAGTTCTTATGACAACGTGCTATTAGAAACAACAATGAACTGCGACTATTTTACACAATATATAGAACTTACTGACAGAAAGGAATGACATCATATGCTGGACATCTTTATATGCGAAGACAATGCCGCACAGCGGCAGACTGTTGTAAATATCATTCAAAATACCGTTCTGATAGAAGAATTAGATATGCAGCTTACTTTAGATACAGGAGACCCTTATATGTTGTTGGAAAAAGTCAAGACCAGCCAGAACACAGGCATTTATTTCCTTGATATTGACTTGAACAGCAACATGAATGGAATGAAGCTGGCACAGCAAATTAGATTGTATGACCCCCGTGGTTTCATCATATTCATAACAGCACATTCAGAACTGAGCTATATGACTTTTCAGTACCGGGTGGAGGCGATGGACTTTGTATTAAAAGACAACCCTGCCGAAGCGAAAGTGAAACTCAGAGAATGCCTATTAAATGCAATGGAACGACATACGCTCCAAACCAACAAGACACATAAAGTCTATACCCTTGAAGTTGGCGGACGAAAAATCAGCGTAGATTATGAAGATATTTTATTTTTTGAAACTTCCAGCAATATCCATAAAGTCATTCTCCATGCAAAAGACCGCCAGATTGAATTCCCCAGCACCTTAAAAGAACTAACAGGCGTATTGGACAGCAATTTTGTGCGTTGCCATCGGGCATTTTTGGTAAACAAAAATAATATAAAAGAAGTTGACACCAAAGATCGAATCATCCATTTTGCCAACGGAGAAACTTGCCTGATGTCCACACGCATGATGAAAGGGCTTTAAAGAAATTATCAATACTATTATCTTCACATTAAAATTGCATTGTTTGATGAAAATAAGGGTGACGTTTTCCCCACCCTTGTCTTTTACATTTGAATATTTTGTGGTGTCCCTCCCGCTAATAAACTTTATTGTATTTTTCAAACAGTCTTGATATGGCATCCATAACTTCAGGATTGTTAAATGAACTCTTTTTATGGTAAACTAAATATATTACATAAGGAGAAAGGAATTAGATATGAAAATCATATTTGTACGCCACGGCGAACCTGATTATGTGAATGATTCTTTAACGGAAAAAGGCTGGCGGGAGGCAAGGCTTCTGGCAGAGCGCATCAGTAGATGGCGAGTGACAGAATTTTATTGCTCTCCTTTGGGACGGGCAAGGGATACTGCTTCCTGTACATTGGAAAAAACAAACCGTACTGCCATCACTCTGGATTGGATGAAAGAGTTCTATTACCCCATCGATGACCCCATAACAGGCAGGCATGGGGTTCCCTGGGATCTGATCCCCTCTTATTGGACAAAGGATCCTCTTCTGATGGATATGGATCGCTGGGTGGAGGCTGATCTTACGGCGAAAAATCCGGAGATCGCCCAAAATTATAAAATCGTCTGGAAGAATCTGGACCAGCTTCTGGCTTCCTATGGATATGTTCGGGAGGGGCTCTTCTACCGGATGCCGGATGCAACGGAAAAATTTGTTGTACAGACAGCTGTTGAGGGGGAGGATGAGTATCCGGAGGTCTACTCCCAAATATATGCCGAAGACGAAAAGGAACCTGTCATTGTGATCTTCTGCCACTTGGGAATCACTTGTCTTGCGCTCTCCCATTTGCTGAACATTCCCTTTGAGCTTCTCACCCACGGATTTTTCATTCCCACTACCTCTCTTACCATTGTGTCAAGTGAGCAGCGCTGGAGCAATGAAGCCTACTTCCGGGTACAGCGCCTTGGAGATGTTGCCCATCTGGCTTCCGGCGGGGAAACGATCTCCACAGCAGGATCTTTTGCAAAGCCCTTCGAGGGATAGGCCTGTAATAACAGATGAATATTTAATTTCAAAAAATCCCCGGCACACTGATAACGCGCCGGGGATTTTGTGTTATTTATTCTTTGCCGTCTTTTTCAATGGTATCTTCCGCATTGTCATTACTTTCGCTTTCGTCGGCATCCATATCTTCTGCCCCTGCCTCAGAAGAACCGTCTTCTTCCGTTTCTTCTGCAGGAGGGATTGTCAGGTATTTCAGCTTTCCTGCAACGTCCGTTACCTCATAGCTTTCTGTCAGTCCCGCCATGTAATCGGCAGTCTTTTGGGTTGCCAGGGTGTTGGAAATGTTGGCATCGTCCGCCTCATCATAATATCTCTTGATAAATTCTACTATATAATACTGGTTTAGGCTGTCATCTTTTAATACTGCGATGTCATCCTTTTTCCGGCCATCTTCATACAGCCACTGGGACATAACGCCAGTGATGCCTGAATAAGTCCTTCCTTCGCTGAGGCAAAACTCTGTTTCTTCATCCTCATAATTTGCCTTGGCATCTTCTGGGGCGTTTTCCATGCAGAGTTCTTCAAAATCCCTGCCCTCTTTACGGGCTTCCATCATTGCCTCTGCTTTTTCCCCAAGCTCTTCCATGGCTTTGCTGGTTTCTTCTTCTGTGGCCTCTGCCGACAGCCCGGTGGTGAAGGTAAAGCTTCTGTAATCAACCTTGTCATAGCTATTCTTATTTTCTTCGTAATAGGCTTTGATATCTTCCTCTGAAGGGGCGTTCTTGGAAAGCAGTTCTTCATAGTAGGCGTTTGCCAGCAGGCTTTCCTTTACAAAGGGCTCTGTATTTTTTTCTGTGGCGTATGCCCCCAGGTTCTGTTTGTAATACTCTTTCAGGCTGACCCCTTCCGCCGATGCGCCCTCTTGCATATTAGATGCAAAGGCTTGGTATTCTTCGGAAGTATCATATGAAAAACCTGCCGCTGCCGCATCGTCTGCTATGGCTTTGGTCTGCTGGATCTGTTCCACTGCCATCTGGTCGAACAGGTCTTTCCATGTCATATTGTCAGTATACTGCTGTTTGCCAAAATCCGCGGACGTATCCAGCCCCATATAAGGAAGAATGGATGAATAGCTTACCAGATAGTTGTTAACGGCGGTGTTATAGTAGTAATCATATTCAAGCTGGGATAATTCATGGCTGCCGATTTTTACATAAGTCCCATGCAGCGCCCGGTTTTTGCTGATAAAGGAAATCCCTACAGAAAGCACAATTGCCGCTGCCAGCAGGATTCCCACTGTTGCCGCAATGATTTTGGCCATTTTCTCCTGTTTGGCTTCTTTTATTTTCTGCTGCCTTCTGGCCTCCATCTTCCGGTCATACTTTGTTTGGACCTTCTGCTTGGTTTCAGCTTCAGGCGTATTTTTTTTTGCCATTTGCAAAATTCCTCCTCATAATTTTACACATTTTATAAGCATATCCTATCAGGGAAATGTGTCCATCCTGTGAATACTTCTGCTATTTTACTACAATTACAGCACTTAATCAATATTGATTTGTCCCAGTCCCCAAAATCCGGCATAAATTCCAAAAACGTGCAGGCATCAGCCTGCACGTTTTTTAGTAGGAAGGTATCATTCCCTTACCTGTCACAATTGTTGTTGGAAGGTTCCTCGCATCCGCATACCTGGTTTGCGTTAAAGGAAAACGGCCTTTGCTCGAACCGGGGTTCGGAACGGAAATCATTGCGGCACCCACACCCCTCATCTTCCTGGCGGTCATTGTCGCAGCCACAGTCCCCGCCGCTGCGTCCCTGCCCGCCATGGCTGCAGCCGCAGCGGTCGTTTGAACGGCGGTTATTGCATCCGCAGCCCTGGTCTGGACAGCTTCCATTATTGCCGCCGCATAAAAGTAACAGGATTAAAATCAGACAATTCATGCTTTTATCACTCCTTTTTCATATACCTTATCATATGCAGAAGTGATAAAAGTGTTATTAACGGCTTTGCTTTCCCCTTGCCCTGGGCAAAACTCTTTTTTTGATGTATGCAAAGGTGGCCCGTTCTCCTTTTTGGGCCAGCATCCTTAAGAGCTTTTCTAAAAGTGCCCTTGTCTGGGGGTGGATAGGCGCTTTTTCCTTGCCGGAACAATAGTATTCCCAGGGGGAGGCATCTGTATATTTGTTTTTGTTGTATACTTTGCTTGCCGCAATCCGGTCCATCAGCATTTCCACCACATATTTTTCAGGCATGGGCGATGGTGCCATCCCACCGTCTATTGCCTTTGTGCTGTAGTCAATCCAGTATTCGTAATGGTGTTTGTTGCGCCCTTTGTGGTGGAGCCAGGCAGAGGAATAGCCAATGGCTTCCCTCTCCGCATTATTCGGGCTTCTGTTTCCCTGGTAGTATTTCGCCCCTACGATAAATTCACTGGGGCTGTACTTGGACAGGTCATGAAGCAGCCCCTGCTGATACAGCCCCACCTGAAAACAGCCTTTCATTACAAGGTACCTGTGCCAGGTTATGGTTTTAAAATGTTTCCAGACTTTCAACTCTCTGTTCCCTTCCTTAAGAATTGTTTGAAAATTTGGCCTCAGAGCCGTTTATTTTGCAGCACTGAAGATTTTGCTTTTCCCGGGTTTTATATATGGCCACGCTCCGCCCGGCTACCGTGATAACAAAATCCCTGCCGGGGCAGTCCCTATGGAGGCCAGCCGTGGAAGAAGGATCCGTTACTGGCAGGGAGGAATCGGACAGCTTTACCCACTCTTTCCCTTTTTCAGGCTTGGGCAGGGCCATTTTGTGAGGTTCCCAGTGCATATTAAAGGCAATATACAAGGAATCGTCCTCTCCGGAGGGGGCATACCTGCCGCATAAGGCAATTCCCATCATACGGCTGTAATAGCTTAGGTCTGCCCGCCATGCTTCCACGCCATGGTATGAAATATCCGGATAGCCGCATCCTTTCAGATCCATTGCCTGGAGTTCTTCTTCCATATGGAGAATGGGGTGCTCTTTGCGCAGCCTGGCAAGGAACCGGGTATAGGAAAGCAGTTCCCTGGAAAAATGGTTGTTTTTCCATTTGACCCATCCGGTTTCATTGTCCTGGCAGTAACAATTATTATTCCCGGCGCGGGAATTGCCAAACTCATCTCCGCTGAAAAGAAAGGGGATGCCCTGTGACAGGAATATAAAAGAGAGGGCATTTTTAACCTGCCGCAGCCGCAAAGCCTGAATGGGCTTTTTCCGGGTATCCCCTTCCACGCCGCAGTTCCAGGTAAAATTCATATCAGCCCCATCCCGGTTATCCTCGCCGTTTGCCTGGTTATGCTTTTTCTCGTAGCAAACACAGTCATACAGGGAAAAACCGTCATAATCTGCCAGATAATTCACCACTCCGTGTTCCTTGGGGTTATGCCTTTGGTAAAATAAAACCTGATTGAGCATCCCTTCGTCTCCCTTTAAAAACCGTCTCATGTCATAGCGGTAACCGCCGTTGTCTGAAAGAAAGTTTTTAAAGGCCCCAGGGCTGGTTTCCGGGAGTTCTTCCCTTGGCAGGTAGCTGCACCAGATCTTAGTATTTTTCAGGGCTGGTTCCTCTGCCAAAAGCCGGTAGGGAATATGGAAACCTCCCATGCGGACACCGTCAATATGGTATTCCCTGACCCAGTATTTTAGTACATCCAGCATATAAAGCTGCCGCACGTCCGGCGGGAAATAAAACTGCATGATCACTTCCATGCCATTTTTATGCAGTTCACGCACCAGGGTTTTAAAGGAAATTATGGGGGATTTTCCGGCACAGTAAGCTGCCTTGGGAACAAAATAAAATCCTTTTTGATAGCCCCAGCAGTTCAGCCGCAATTTTCCCTCCGGCTCTTTTGGGCAGGGGGAAATCAACTGTACCGCCTCCAGCGCTGGGTACCGGGACTGCGCTTCCTCCGGGAACATGCATTCGTCATATTCATAACAGGGCATCAGTTCTACTGCCGTAATGCCCAGTTCCTTCAGGTAAGGGATTTTTTCGATAACGCCCTCGAAGGTACCCCGGTGCTTTACGCCGGAGCTTTTGTGCATGGTAAATGCACGGACATTCAGGCCATAGATCACGCTCTCTGACAGGGGAACCATGGGGGGCCCGTCCTGCTGCCAGTCAAAATCCTGGCAGCAGGACAGCCCGCATACCGTTTTCCGCTTTTCACTGCTGCCGCCCCACTTTTCAAGCCCATGTATTTCCCGTGCGTAAGGGTCTGTTACTACCTGTCCACCCTCAAAAAAATTATAGGTATAGTTGTTTATCCCCTCCCCCTCTATCCTAAGGCCATAAAGATTTCCGATTTTCCCCTCTTTAGAAAAGGGATAGCGCCATTCTTCTCCTTTCCTGCCATATAGGATAACACCACATTCTTTATCCGTCATCAAATCTGTCGCAAAGCTTACACTGTCACTGGCCGGGAACACTCCCTGCCGGTCCGGTTTAAAATAGGTAATTTTCCAATTTTTTCTCATGCGCCCTCCCGCTGGTATTGACTTTCAACTGCCCTTCTTCTATCATAATATAAAGTGAATGGCGAATGCAAGAAAATATTAAAATATCATTAACAAAATGAAAAAGAAATAGTCACTATTGCACAATAAATATATTAAAGGTAAAATAGAAATAGTCACTATTTTATATCACCGGACAATTAAGGAGATTACCATGAAAAAAAATAATAATTTGGACAATCAGCCCCTCAGCGGGCCGGAAGACAATGATGAGGAAATGACAGTAACCCTCGACCTGTTAGACGGCACTTCCGTTACCTGTGCCATTGTTACCATCCTCACCGTCAGGCAGCAGGATTACATTGTCCTCCTTCCTTTGGAGGAGGATGGGGAAAACCACGACGGGATGGTATGGTTTTACCGTTATCACGAGGATAAAGAAAATCCCAATGAAGAGCCGGAGCTGGAATATATTGAGGATGATGAAGAATACGAAATTGTATCTGACGCCTTTGATGAGTATCTGGATAATGCAGAATTTGACGAGCTTACGGACGGGCTTACACAGGAGGAATGATCCCCTGGAGATATGGGGAGAGCTTTCTCCCCCTTTCTTTGGTATAAGAAATAAAAAGTTCTTCCTTGGCCCTGGTGATGGCCACATACAAAAGCCTTCTTTCTTCCTCTAATTGGGAAGGGGATGTGCATTCCCTTTTGGGGATAATGCCTTCGTTGGCATCAGGAAGGAATACCCTGGCAAATTCCAGCCCTTTTGCCCCATGCATGGTAAGGATACTGACGCCCATTTCCTGTACGGCGCAGGGGGTTGCCCTGCCGTTTTTTTCCGCCTGCCCGGAGACAAAATCCCGGATACGCCCGCCTTTAAATTCCATAAACAGTCGCTGGGCCTGCTCTGCCTGCCCAAGGAGCTTTTCGTACCTGGCAGGGTCCTTTGCCCGTTCGTTAAGGTAGCGGTCATATCCAAGGGCCTTTCTGAAAAATGCCACCGCTAAATGGGGCTGTAAGCCCGAAGCAATGGACAGATGCCGGAAAAACAGCCTGGCTTCCTTAAGCATCTGTGGATTTTGGCTGTAATACTGCTCCATCTGCCCAAGGGTTACCCTTTCGCCAGGCAATGCCATTCTGGTGAAAAACCGGTTGGGTTTATTCATAAAATGCAGAAAATCCCCCCGCCCTTCCCCTTCATAAAGATAGCATAAAAAGGCTGTGATATCTTCCATTATAAAACCATGAAAAAAATCCGTTTCTGCCACTTTCATTCCTTTTACCCCAATACCTGCAGCTCTTAAAATCCCTCCGTACAGTTCCCCTTCCAGATTGGTCCTAACAATTACCGCTGTCTCTGCCATCTGCTCCCTGTTTAGGCCAGATAGTGCCTTAACCAGCCCCTCTTCTTCGTCTTTCCGGGTTTCAAAGCAAAGGGCTTTTACAGTACCGCCTGTTTTGACAGGATAAAACTCCTTTTCAAACCGTTCTTTGTTGCGGGCAATTACCTGTTTCGCCAGCCCTACGATATTTCCGCCGCTGCGGTAATTTTCCGTCAGGAGAAATTTCCCTGCCTCTTTGTAATCTTTCAGAAACTGCTGCATGATCCCGGGGGTAGCGCCGCGAAAGCCATAAATTGCCTGGTCGTCATCCCCTACCACAAAAAGATTTTGTGCAGGCAATGCCAGGAGTTTTAAAATTTCATATTGTGGAAGGTTGATATCCTGGAATTCATCGGCAAGGATATACCGGAACATATTTTGGTATTTGGCCAGGATGGAAGGGCGGGAGGAAAGAAGGGTAAGGCATTGGGTGACCATATCGTCAAAATCAACCAGCCCCTGTTCCCTTAAGTAGCTGCCGTATTCTCGCATGATAAGCGAAAACGCCTCCGGCGTAAAATCCTTTAACAGGGCGGAAGGCAGCTCTGCCCCATTTCCGCCAGAGACCGCCAGGGAGCCAAGGTTTTTCATGCGGCTGACGGCATTTTGCAGATGGGTTATGGTGTCATAAGTGTTTTGGCCAGCAAAGCCATTGTTACAGAGAATGACCTGGAAAAGTTTTCTTTTGTCCCTTTCCTTTATCAGGGAATCCTCCCTTACCATGCCGCTTTGCTTCAGGATCTGGTAGCAGAGGCTGTGGAAGGTCCCAAAATTGACACTGCCTTCCCTTACGGCAGAAGGTTTTTCACTGGCTATGGCCTGGACGTACCGTTCCTTCATTTCATTTGCTGCTGCCTTGGTATATGTGATAACAAGAATATTGTTAGGGGGAATATGGTGGTTCTGTACAAGATTTAAGATGCGCCTGATGATGGTAAAGGTTTTGCCGCTGCCAGGGCCGGCGATTACCATTGCCGGCCCTGATAAATGCCCAATCGCCTGGCGCTGTGATTTACTGGGCGTTCTCAAGCAGTTCAATTCCTTTCTTAATGCGCAGGAGGGACTCTTCCTTCCCTAAAAGCTCCATAATTTCCGTGGCTCCTGCCGGGGTCATCTGTTTGCCTGAAACCGCTGTCCTTACCGGCCAAAGCACATAACCGTTCTTATACCCTTTTTCCTCCACATAAGATACCAGCAGCCGGTATAGGGCATCGTTGGAATAATCTTCCTGGGCTTCCAGCAATGGCACCAGCTCTTTTAAAACTGCCAGAGAAGATTCCCTGGTGGTTTTCATTTTCTTATGCTGGTACATGGAGGTGTCATATTCCGGCAGTTCTTCCAGGAAATCAACCAGTTCCGGGATATCCGGGAACACTTCTATCCTGGTTTTCACCATTGCCCCGATCTTTTTCAGGTCCAGGTTCCTGGTGAGGGCTTTTTTCAGGTAAGGCTCCGCCATCTCATAGAACCTGTCCCCGTCCATTGCCTTAATATATTCGCCATTCATCCACTTGAGCTTTGTATAGTCAAATACTGCCGGGGATTTTGACATATGGCGGTAGTCAAAGGCACTGGCCAGCTCTTCCAGGGAGAAGATCTCCTCATTGCTTTCAGAAGGGCTCCATCCAAGCAGGGCAACGAAATTGACCACTGCTTCCGTAAGGAAGCCCTGCTCAATCAGATCCTCATAGGAGGAATGCCCACAGCGTTTGCTCAGTTTATGGTGCTCTTCGTCGGTGATCAGGGGGCAATGCACATAAACCGGCACTTCCCAGCCAAAAGCATCGTAAAGGCGGTTATATTTGGGAGAAGAAGAGAGATACTCGTTTCCCCTCACCACATGGGTGATGCCCATCAGATGGTCGTCCACCACATTGGCAAAATTGTAGGTGGGATACCCATCGGATTTTATCAGGATCATATCGTCTAATTCGCTGTTGTCCACTGTAATATCCCCGTAAATCTCATCATGGAAAGTGGTACTTCCTTCCCTGGGGTTATTCTGCCTGATTACATAAGGGATACCCGATTTTAATTTTTCTTCCACTTCCTCCGGGGACAGGGACAGGCAGTGTTTGTCGTATACGGTAATTTCCTTCCCCTCTACAATCTGGGTCTTTAATCCGGCAAGGCGTTCCTTGTCACAGAAGCAGTAATAGGCCTCCCCTTTTTCAATCAGCTTTTTGGCATATGCCAAATAAATTCCTGCCTTTTGGCGCTCTGACTGGACATAGGGGCCTACACCCCCTTCCTTATCCGGCCCTTCATCGTGGGCAAGCCCGGTTTTGGCCAGGGTACGGTAAATGATATCTACAGCCCCTTCCACCAGGCGCTCCTGGTCTGTATCCTCAATTCTTAAAATAAAATCGCCGCCCTCATGTTTGGCAATCAGATAGGCATAAAGAGCCGTCCGCAAATTGCCTACATGCATACGCCCTGTAGGGCTGGGGGCAAATCTTGTCCTTATTTTTGTCATTTTATGGCTGTTTCCTTTCCAGTACTGTATTTTTAAGGCACAGGCTGATATTCTGCCCGCAGGGCATGTGCCAACCCCTTTGTGCACCCTGGTTATTTGGGTTCCGGTATTTTTTTGTCTGCTGCCGCCTTAAAGCCTGCCACTTCCTTCATTGCCTGGGGAACGGCGATGTTAGTCCCCGCCCCTGCCACACAGCCGCCGGGACAGGCCATGCCCTCGATCAGGCATCCGTTCTTTTTGCCTGCTTTGGCCAGCATCAGCATCTTTTTACATTCGGTAAGGCTTTCCGCATGTTCAATATTTACCGCCACATCCGGGTAGTATTCCCTGACACATTCCTCAATGGCACTGGCAACACCGCCAGCAACACCGTAACCTCTTCCTGCCCCGGTGGCATCATTTAACTTATCGGACTCTTCCATCATTTCCGGAAGCAGGCCTTTGGCTTCAAACATACCTGCCAGTTCTTCAAAGGTAATAACAAAATCCACATCCGAACGGATGGTTCTGCGGGAGGCTTCCAGCTTCTTGGAAGCGCAAGGGCCGATGAAGACCACGCTGGCGTCGGGATAATCCTCTTTGATTTTCCTGGCGGTAGCGACCATAGGCGTTAAGGCATTGGAAATCTTGTCTATTGTTTCCGGGAAAAACTTCTTTGCCAGCATAGACCAAGAAGGGCAACAGGAAGTAAGGAGAAAAGGTACTTCCCCTGTAGCCACTTCTTTTACATAATGCTCCGCTTCCGCCATGGCACCCATATCTGCGCCGATTGCCGTTTCGTAGACATCATAAAAGCCCAGTTCTTTTAAGGCTGCCTTGATCTTGTCCGGGCCAGCCCCTTTTCCGAACTGCCCTACAAAGGCAGGGGCAACCTGGGCAATGATTTTCCGCCCTGACTGCATGGCACGTATCAACTGGAAAATCTGGGATTTATCCGCTATGGCACCAAAAGGGCAGCTTACCATACACTGGCCGCAGGAAACACAAAGGCTGTTATCAATATAGGCCCTGCCTTTTTTATCGCTTTTGATGGCATTGACACCGCAGTGGGCAAGGCAGGGGCGCACCTGATGGGAAATAGCGTCATAAGGGCATACAGATTTACATTTACCGCACCGGATACATTTTTTCTGGTCGATCACAGACTTGCCGTTTTTCATGCTGATCGCGCCCTTAGGGCAGACCTCCCGGCAAGGGTGGGCCACGCAGCCCATACATTTATCTGTCACTTCGTACCTGTTCTCAGGGCAGGCATTGCAGGCGGAGGGAATTACCTGCATCAGGGGCGGCTCATAATATTTCTCATCAATATTACTCTCTTCCAGCCCCTGGGTAACATGGACCGGTGCATTTTCCGGCCGCAGGGACATCCCCATGGCAAGGCGGATACGTTCCCTTACGATTGCCCTCTCCCTGTAAATACTGTCATACTGGGACTCATCATAATCCACTATTTTATAAGGAAGCGCTTCCACATCATCCTTAAGGTTGGCGGAATTGTATGCCAGATTCGCCACTTCCTTAAAAATACGCCTTCTCTCTTTCCTGACCTGAGTATCTATTCCTCTCATATCTTACACCTCTCAAAATTAACCCTGCCTTACAGGCTCCATCGCTCAAATTCCTTTCTTACCTGTATATTGTCACACAAACCAATAAGGAAATCAAGGTAAAAATATTGCATCTGCCTTTTTAAAGCAAAAGACTGCCGATTTGAAAGACCAGAGTTGCCATGGCCCACGCAAACAAAATCTGGAAAATGGCAAGCTTTGCCATAAACGTTCCGGAACCGCTTTCTTTTTTTATGGTTGCCATTGCCGCCGCACAGGGAACATATAGCAGTACAAACAGCATCATGCAATAGGCGTTCAGCGGCCCGAAAGCAGGGTCAATGGTTTTTAGGTTCTCCGCGATCGCCCCAATACCTGACACTGCCTCCCCGCCTCCTACGCCAAACAAGACAGAAAAGCTGGATACCACCACCTCTTTTGCGGAAATGCCTGCAATCAGGGATACAATGATCTGCCACATGCCAAGCCCCGCCGGGCGCATCACTGGTTCTAAGCACCTGCCGATTGCTGCCCCAAAGCTGTCCGCCGGATCCGCCACCATGCCCGAAAGGCCAAAGTTTAGCACCAGCCATATCAGTATGGAAGCAATGAAAATCGTGGTCCCTGCTTTGGAAAGATAGTCCTTTAATTTATTCCACACATAGATACGGATGGTCCGCCCGTTGGGTTTTTTATACTCAGGCAGCTCAATCAAAAGGCAGTCGCTCCCCTTTTCCTTTTCAAACATATGCATTACCCTGGCCACCAAAATAGCACAGAGCATACCGGCCACATACATGGAAAAGGCCGCCACATGGGCATAATCCCCAAAGAACATCCCTGAAAAGAGCACATAGACCGGAAGCCGTGCCGAACAGGACATAAAGGGGGTAATGACCATGGTCTTTCTTCTGTCCTTTTCTGTTTCCAGCGCCCGGGAAGCCATGATCGCCGGGACGGTACAGCCAAACCCCAGGATCATAGGAAGGAAAGCCTTCCCGGAAAGCCCCACCTTTCCCATGACACTGTCCATCACATATGCCACCCTGGCCATATAGCCGCTGTCCTCCAGTATGGCCAGGGCAAGAAAGAGGATTGCAATATTGGGAATAAAGGTCAAAATACCGCCTACTCCGGCGATAATGCCGTCCACGATCAGGGACACCAGCCAGTCCGCCGCATGGATACCTATAAGCAGCCCGGAAACATTTTCCGAAAACAATTCCACAAAGGCTTCAAAATAGCCTTTCAGCCAGTCACCTATGGTAAAGGTCAGGAAAAACACCAGCGCCATGATACACAGAAAAACAGGGATCCCCCAGAAGGAATGGGTCAGGAGCTGGTCTGCCCGGTCCGTACTGTCCTTTTTCTTTTTCCGGTAAAACAGTACTTCCTTCATCATATGTTCAATATAAGCATACTTTGCCTGGATGATTTCCTTCTCATAGCTGCGGCCAATAATATCTTCCCCTTCAATGGGATGTTCTTCCATCACATCCCCATCGTTTTCCAGCAGCTTGATGGCATGCCACCTTACAGAGGAATGGGAGGGATACATGGCTTCCAGCTTCACTGACAGCTTTTCTATTTTATCTTCTATTTCTTTGCTGTAATGGAGTATTTCTTCCTTGGACCCTTCCTGGTAATGGTGGATTACTGCATGGAGAAGAATATCAAGGCCTTTTCTTTTGGCAGCGGATACCGGCACCACCGGGATATCGCCCAAAAGCTCCGGCAGCCGGTGCATGTCAATCTCCATGCCCCGCTCTTCTACCACATCCATCATATTCAGGGCAAGCACCACCGGCTTTCCCAGCTCCAATAGCTGCAGGGTCAGATACAGGTTTCTTTCCAGGGAGGAAGCGTCCACCACATTCACGATCACCTCAATGTCATCATCCATTACACAGCTTCTGGTAACCTTTTCTTCTATGGTATAACAGGTAAGGGAATAAATGCCCGGCGTGTCCACAAGGGTCATGTGCACATCCTCATACTCCGCCTCCCCTTCTATCTTTTCAACTGTAACCCCAGGCCAGTTAGCCACCTTTAGCTTAGAGCCTGTTATGGCGTTAAAAAGTGTTGTTTTCCCGCAGTTGGGATTCCCCACAAAGGCTACATGGACTGTTTCCTCCCTTTTCATGCGGACACCCCCTTTACTTCAATTCCCTGGCTGATGTGCCTGCCTACCGCAAGCCTTGTGCCGCGGACACGGATGATCAGCGCCCCGTTCTTTTTCCTGTTCAGCACAGTGATGACCGTGCCATCATTTAAGCCAAGCGCCTGCAGGCGGCGGGTAATCCCTTCTTCCACACGCAGCCCCAGGATTTCATAACTGCTTCCTTTCGTACCTTCAAAAAGTGACATTGTTTTACCCTCTTGAGACATAAAATATCATTCCAAAGAACATTAAAGCACAATAGGGAAGCCTTTGCAAGGGGCATGTTTTTACATTAAAGGCGCTGCCACTTTCATCAGGCGGCCTGTGAGCTTTACAGAGAGTTTTTCCCTGTGGACAGTGTCCATGGATACCTGCCTGCACTTTACAAGTGTGGATTGGAAATCTTCCTCAATCTTTTCAATACAGTCCGTGCCGTACATATAGGTAGCGCATTCAAAATGATGGTAAAGGCTTCTGTAATCCAGGTTGATGGTCCCAACCACCGCTTCCCTGGTGTCACTGACAAATACCTTTGCATGTACAAAGCCCGGTGTATATTCATAAATTTTCACCCCGGATTCCAGAAGGGATGGGTAGTGGGTTTTGGCCAGGGCATAGGGAATGCGCTTATCAGGGATGCCTGGCAAAAGCAAAATTACTTCTACCCCTCTTTCCGCTGCAAATTTAAGGGCAGTCTCCGTTTCCCCGTCCAGGATCAGGTAGGGGGTCATGATATGCACATATTCCTGGGAACGGTTCAGAAGATCCATATATACCCGCTCTCCCAGTTTATCATTGTCCAAAGGACAGTCCCCATAAGGGATCACATATCCCTTCGCCTCTTTTACAGGATGGGGGGGACAAGAAAGAAAAGGCGCATATTCCATCTGCAGTTCGTCAATCCCCCACATCTGCAAGAACATCAAAGTAAAGCTTTGGGCTGCCGGGCCCTTTAGCATTACGGCAGTATCCTTCCAGTGGCCAAACTTGGGTTTTTGGTTAATATATTCATCGGACAGGTTTACCCCGCCGTTAAACGCCGTATGCCCGTCAATTACCAGAATTTTCCGGTGGTCCCGGTAATTGTAATGGGTAGAAACAAAAGGGGTAACAGGGGCGAACATTTTGCATTTGATCCCCAGCGCTCTCAGGCGTTTGGGATAATCGTGGGGCAGCAGCGCAAACTCACAGGCACCGTCATACATTACCCGGACATCCACCCCTGCGGCTGCCTTCCTTGCAAGGATTTCCAGGATCCTGCCCCACATAACCCCTTCGTCCACAATAAAATATTCCATGAAAATAAAGTGCCCAGCCCCTTCAAGCTGCCGGAGCATTTCCTCGAACTTATCCTCCCCCAAAGGGAAATAGGTGACCGCCGTCTGGTGAAATACCGGATGGCAGCCGCTTCTTTGCATATAATGGGCCAGGGATGCCGCACCCCGGTTTTCCTTTGTAAACTTCTCCATGGCTTCCTCCGGTTGGGGAAGGCAGCCCTTGGTATTGGAGATTATGTCATTGACACGTTTTTTCAAGGCCCTGTGCCCGATGTCGCTTTGGGTATACACAAACAAAAGCACGCCAAACACCGGCAGGAGCATAATCGCTATCAGCCAGGTGATTTTCGCTGTGGGATTAATCCTGCTGTTTAAAAGGCAGATCACCATAACAAAGGTAAACAGCACAGCGCCCCCAAAAATATGCGGCAGAAATTCCTTAAACCGCTGGAAAATATTGAACAGTATAAATACCTGTACAATCAATAGCAGCAAAATCAGCCCAAAACGGCTGAATATGGCGTGGACTATGCCTTTCTGCCCTTTCTTTAAAAGATTGAGCCCCTTATTCTTATAATCTTCTGCCTGCATCTTCTGTTCCTCCATTCCCGTTTGTCAGTTTTTCATTTGTTATCCCCCATTATAAACCTTACAGTAACAGTACGGTCAATAGGTATCCCCCAAAAGCCAGCATTAAAAGATGGAATACAGCAATACCCCTGCCAGCCCGGCCCCTGCCATTACATAAATTGGATTTGCCTTCCATTTTCGCAGGATAAACAGCCCTGCCGCAAAAATCACCAGGGAAATTTTATTGATGCCGCCTAGGCTTTCCGGAAGCGCCCGCTGGCCATAAAAGGATAGGATAGCCAGGGAAATTCCCGCCGAGGCAATCATTGCCACCACTGCAGGCCGGAGCCCTGCCAGCACCCCCTGGACGATGGTAAGCCCGCGGAACCGGTAATAAAGATACGCAAGAAGGGTAACGATCACACAGGAGGGCAGTATACACCCAACCGTAGCCACCACTGCGCCAGGGATTCCCGCCACCTGGATTCCCACAAAGGTGGCAGAGTTAACGGCCACAGGCCCAGGGGTCATTTCCGCAATGGTCATAATGTCTGCAAACTGCGTCATGGTCAGCCAGGGATGGAGGTCCACCGCCTGATACTGGATCAGGGGCATAGCCGCATAGCCGCCGCCAATGCTGAAAAGCCCAATTTGTACAAAGCTCCAGAATAATTCAAGGTAAATCATATCCCTGCGCCCTCCTTTTTCTTTCCCTGGTAAATGGTATCCGCCGCTCCCAGCACGCCGCACACCAGAATGATCAAAATGATATTAATATTAAAAAAACGCACGGCGGCAAAAGCAGCCAGCAGCACAAACACGGGAAGGAGCCGTTTTTTCTTCAGTATATCCTTCCCCATGGTAATGACCACATCAAAAATCACTGCTGCAACCCCTGCCAGCATTCCCGTCATGGCCATATTGACAATCACATTATCCCGGAATGCGGTGTAAAAGAAAGAAATCACAGAGATAATAATCAGCGGGGGCAGGACTGTACCAAGCACCGCGATTCCTGCCCCTGCAATCCCTGCCGCATGATACCCCACCAAAATAGCGGCGTTTACAGCGATAGCCCCAGGAGAAGACTGGGCAATTGCCGTCAGGTCTAACATTTCCTGCTCTTCTATCCAGTGAAGCTCCTCTACAAATTTTTTGCGCATCAATGGTATGATTACAAATCCCCCGCCAAAAGTACAGGCGCTGAGCTTAAACGCGGATAAAAAAAGTTTTCCATATTTGTCTTTATTGCCCTTCAAAACATGCCCTCCCGTTTCTCTTTTTTGTAATATGTTGTTTTCAAATATTTTTTAGGATGCTATCAGTATAACATCTAAGGAGCAATAATTCTATCTGTTTATGGCCACAAATACAGATTTCCGCCAGGCAGTTAAAAATCCCCTGTTTATTTGTTAAACAAACAGAAAGGGCATGTTCGGGAAAGAGCACATAAAAACAAACGCTGCCACGCTCCGCGGGCCAGCTTATTGTAACAATAACCCGGAAGGAGTTTTTTCTCCTTCCGGGTTTGGCCTCTGTCCTTATCATTATTCACTACCGTCTTCCAAATCCCCGGCAGCCCTGAAGTCTTCCAGGGATTTGCCAAAGAAACTATACAGGGAACTGTCGGCGGTATAAACGGTATCCTGCTCATTTACGCGGAGATAATAACTTCCGGTGATGGAATTATAATCTCCCAACTGGACCGTATACATATTGTTCTCCCACTGGAGGGTAACATTGACCGCCGCATCTGCCAGGCCGTACTGGGCCATATCCTGTACCTGTTCAATTTTGGTATCGGAGGTAATGGCGGATGCTTTTTCAAGAAAGGCTTCTACGCTTTCCCCGTCAATGTCGGCGCTTTCTTCTTCCAGGCATTTCCAGCGTTCCCCCTCCTTTACAAGATTTACTGTGCCGCTCCCGTTAATAATGCCGATTTCTTTAACCTGGGAGGGATCAATCTGAAGAACCTGGTAGCTTTCCTCCCCATCAGCGTCTTTTGACGCATTCTTTTCATAAATCTTTAAACCTGCCAGGGCTGCCGCCAAAATCAAAAACAGCGCGCCCAAAACAGCCAACTGTATTTTTTTTCTTCTATTCATAATAACCCTCTTTATAAAGTTCCCCTCTTCCATTCCTGATAACGCTATCTTTTCCGCCTTCCGAACCATACAAGGAAACCACCCACCAGAAAGGCAGAGGGAATGGCGATTACTGTGATTATGGTAAGCAGCAGGATACTGCTCTGGGCCATTGCCAAGAAGCTGACGTTATAGTTTTTTACCGGAATGGAAACCCCGGCAGTTTCTGTAGGGACAAGGCTCCTTATGGTTCCTGAAAACAGCTTCAGGTTTGTCCCTGCCACAATTTCGTCTGCATTTTGGGTGAAAATATATTCGCTGGAATAAATAGCTGCCTGGGAGGTTTCCTCTCCCACTGTCCGGCTGCTGGCCACTCCCAGTGCAAAGGGGCCTTCTTCATCTCCTTCCTGCTTGTCATAAGTGGCGATTTCCGTATTGCTTCTGGCAAAGCATTCCTCTGAGGCGGATAAAAGTGCTATGCCCTCCGCCCCTTCCTTTTCCGTAACCGAAAGCCCCCGGGCGTAGGGGACAAACACATAGCTTCCTCCGTTTAAAACGCCCTCCGTTATAGTGTCATAGGAAATATCCGGCAGCAGATAAAAGGGATCCTGATAATAATAATTTGCATCCCTTTCTATAAGCAGCCCCTGGGTTGCCTGCACACCGTAAAAATCAAGAATGCGGTTAAAATTTGTCAATTCCCTGTCCGAATATGCGGTAACTATCAGCATATTCCCGCCGCCTTCCATATATGCCAGCAGCTTTTCTGTATCATCCCCGGACAAATCCTCCGTAGGCCCATGGATTACCACACAGGCAGCATCCTCCGGGACTTGGCTATAGTTTAACAAATTGATGGTTTCATAGCCTACATTTGCCTTTTCAATGGCAGCCAAAAATTCTTCCTCAAAGGAAAGTTCCCCATGCCCTTCCAGCAGATAGATTTTGGGCATTTCGTCTGTGGCCACATAGGCAAGGGCGCTGGTAATCTGCCCTTCCCCGTCATACCCTGTGACTGTCTGGGAATAAGTGGCATAATCAAATTCCTTCTGATAAATTTCCCCATAATCAATTACCCTGCTTCGCTTCTGGCTCTCCACAATTACACTGTTGGCAGAGATCATGGCGTCTGTGTATTTTGTAAAAAATTTGGGGTTCACAGCCGGGTCTACATAGGACACTTTAATATGGGAATTTAAAGCCGCATAATTTTTCAGGGAAGCGTCCAGCACCTCATCTGCCTGTTTTTCGTTTGCCAGCACATAAATATCCACGTCCTCCTCCAGCCCCGCCACCATCTCTTCCGTCTCATCTGTGAGGGAATAAAGCTTGCTTGCGGTTAGGTCAAACACGGTATATTTCGGGGGAAGCTCCGCCAAAAGTACATTCAGCAGCACAACCGCCCCGGCACTTATTACAAGAACCGCCGTACTGTATGCGCCCATACTTACAGTACCGGTAGAAATCTGATACCGCCTTTTCTGGATAGACTGCACGGTAAACACAAGGGACAGCAAAATAACAGACAGAAAATATACAATGTCTGTCATTTGCAGGGAACCGTCCAGCAACCCTTCAAACCGCCCTGCCATATCAAAGGCTCCCAGTATCTTTGTAAGAAAATTCCCTGTAGGGGATATCATATTGCAAAGGCCGGACATCACATAACCCAGAAATAAAATCCCGAAGGTAAGCACTGCCGCAATTACCTGGCTCTCTGTGAGGGAAGAAACAAAAATCCCTATGGCGATAGAGGCAAGCCCGTAAAGGAAAAATCCCAGAATGGCAAGATAAGTTTCTCCAAAAGCAATGGTGCCAAATCCTGCAAGGACAAGGGGGTAAAGGCTTATGATCATTACCGGGATGGCAAAAACAGTGGCAAGCGCCAGAAATTTCCCCAAGACGATCCTGCCAACACCCACTGGGGAGGTCAGGATCAGTTGGTCCGTTTTCTGCCGCCGCTCTTCCGCCAGTATCCGCATGGTCAGTACCGGGACGCTGACCAGAAATAAAAATACGACTGATGATAGTGCATAGCCAATGTAAGGATAGCCCATAAAAAGGTTATACACAGAAAAGTAAATTCCCAGCAGGAACAATGTGGCCCCAATAAACAATGGCCCCAGGAAAGTGGTAAAATAAGACTTTAATTCTCTCTTATAGATCGCTGTCATTTTCCATTCCTCCTTCGCTTTCATTTTCCTGCCCGGGCGTTTCTTCATTGCCAGTAAGTTCCAGGAATATATCTTCCAGGGACTTTTCCAGGCGGTTCAGGGACATAATAGGCATCCCCTCCCCTGCCAGGGCAAAAAACAGCTCTCTGCGGATATCCTCCTTTGGGGCGGTTTCTATCACAAGCTTTACACATCCTGGCTCGCTGCTGTCCTCAAAATGATAGCCCAGCACCTGAGGTATTCCCTGGAGCAGGGCTTGTGCCTTTTCCCTTGTGCCTGCAATCTCTATTTCGGTCCTGGTCCTTTTGTTCCTTAAACCTGTAAGCTCTTCCGTCGTCCCTTCCGCTATAAGCCTGCCCCTGGAAACAATCATAATTTTATCGCACACTGCCTGCACCTCGGACAAGATATGGGAGCTTAAGATTACTGTGTGCTTTTCCCCCAGCTTTTTGATCAAATCCCTGATTTCAATAATCTGCTTGGGATCCAGCCCTACAGTAGGCTCATCTAATATGATTACCTCCGGATACCCCAGCACAGCCTGGGCAAGCCCTACCCGCTGTTTATAACCTTTGGACAGATTTTTGATAAGACGCCCCTGGATATCGCTGATCATAACAAGTTCCATAACCTCTTCAAGCTGTGGCTGCCGGTTTGCCCTGGGGATTTTTTTCAATTCCGCCACAAACTTTAAATATTCCAGCACCGTCATTTCAGGATAAAGGGGCGGCAGCTCCGGCAGATAGCCAATATATCTTTTGGCTTCCTCAGCATCCTTTAAGATGTCATAACCGTTAACGGTTACTGTCCCTTCTGTGGCAGCTATATAACCGGTCATGATATTCATTGTGGTACTTTTCCCGGCACCATTGGGACCTAAAAACCCGTATATTTTTCCTGGCTCCACCTGAAAAGAAAGGCCCTCTACCGCTGTATGGCTTCCATATCTCTTGGTAAGATTCTCTACTTTTATCAACGTTTTTCCTCCATTCCAGTTCCGCTTCTACCCTTCCATGCACTTTTTACTGCAGAGAAAATCCCGTCTGCCTCCGGCCGCCTGGATTTCCTCTGGTGCATGGTGCGGGCATCCGCTGGCAATAACCTGATTCATAATTTAACTCCAAATTGTGTTTGAAATGATAAGAATGGTGTTAGTCAAAAAATGGGTTGGTCGCCCTTATAAGTCCGTTTATTTGGAC
>OFHA01000951.1_pt1 | contig 22634 bp, 24 predicted proteins | sample 1521891 | NCBI WGS metagenome assembly OFHA01 (sample SAMEA3504089, study PRJEB24116) | mouse gut metagenome | biome: mouse gut; feature: mouse-associated habitat; material: faeces | place: Denmark | collected 2011
CCCGTTGCATGTATGCCCGCGCCTGCGGCGGCTGCCAGCTTGCGCAGATGAGTTACACGAGCCAGCTTGCATTTAAACAGAACAAGGTTAAGAATCACCTGATACGCATAGGCGGATTTGAGGAGCGTTTCATCGATCGCGTTATGGAGCCGATTGTAGGAATGGAGGAACCTTTTTTCTACCGCAACAAAGCGCAGTTTCCGATTGGGACGGATAACTTAGGTAATCCGGTGGCAGGGTTTTATGCAGGCAGGACGCATCATATCGTTGCAAATACCAACTGTGTCCTGGGTGTGGCCGCCAATGAACAAGTGTTAAAGATTGTATTGGGCTATATGAAGGAATACGGGATTTCTGCATATGATGAGAGGATGCAAAAGGGGCTGATCCGCCATGTCCTGATCCGGTATGGATTTGATTCCGGAGAGATTATGGTGTGCATTGTGGCCAATGGAACGCGCCTGCCGGAGGAATCAGCCTTGGTGGAAAGGCTGCGTGTATTGGAAGGGATGAAAAGTATTTCGCTGAATACTAATATGCAGAATACGAATGTGGTTCTGGGGGAACATACAAGGGTTATATGGGGGGAGCCTGTGATTACGGACGCATTATACCTGCGTGATACGGCGGACTTCCACAGGATTGGGGAGAAGACCGTATATCGGATTTCCCCGCAGTCATTCTACCAGGTCAATCCGTTTCAGACAGAAAAGCTATACTCTCTGGCGTTAGAGTATGCCGGCCTGACCGGAAAGGAAACGGTCTGGGATTTATATTGCGGAATCGGGACGATTTCCCTGTTTTTGGCACGGAGCGCGAAGCAGGTGTACGGCGTTGAGGTTGTGCCTCAGGCAGTTGCGGACGCGAAACAAAACGCCGCAATAAACGGGATTGGCAATGTGGAATTTCTGGCCGGCAAAGCGGAGGAAATACTGCCGGCGTTTTATGCGTCGGGGGATTTGGAAGAAAGGAAGCGTCCGGATGTGATTGTGGTGGATCCGCCGCGTAAGGGATGCGACAGGATGTGTATTGAAACTATGATCCGGACGCAGGCGGAACGGATTGTATATGTCAGCTGCGATTCTGCGACGCTGGCGAGAGATTTGCGGGAATTTTGCGATGGGGGATATGAGGTGGAGAGAGTGCGGGCGGTGGATCAGTTTGGGCAGACGGTGCATGTGGAGACATGCGTCCTTTTGGGTAGGAAATAGCAACATCGCGGATACAGTCTATGTGTACGATGATTATACGCTGGAAAATAACGGATATTTGAAAGACGTGAAGGGCTGTGCAAGCTACACAGAAATTAAAGAATGTGTAAAGTCGGAGTATGATCTAAAGGTATCATCCTTGTATGTGGCACAGATAAAAGGCAAATGCGGGATTGAAAAGCGTCTGAATTATAATGTAGGTGATAATAAAAGCCGTGTGCCGAAATGTCCGCCGGAGAAAGAAAAAGCGATTATGGAGGCGTTTGAGCATTTTAATATGATATGAGTACAGGTGTTGCAGTTCAGCTTTTCGGCTGAACTGTAACGATATACCATAAACCAGTGAGGAAGCATCCTTGAATATAGGATGTTTTTCTGTATAATGAAATCAAGATACCCTTATTGTTTTCCCGCTGTAAAAGCGGGGAAGAAAGGAAGAAGGAATGGAAAAAACAGAGATTGCAAAATATACAATTAAAGACAGCCTTTTTACGAATTTATTTCAGGATAAAAAAATACCTGATTCAGTTATACCGGGCGCTCCACCCAGAAGATACAGAAACTACGGAAGATGAACTGAAGGACATCACGATAAAAAATATATTAGTAGATTCCTGCTATAATGACCTTGGCTTCACAGTAGGGGATAAAATTATGATTCTGACTGAGGCTCAGACCACGTGGACGATGAATATCATAATCCGGGCATTGATGTATCTGGTGCAGTCCTATCATGAATATTTTGAACACAGGAACGATAACCTTTATGGCAGCAAAAAAGTAAAGCTGCCAAAACCGGAGTTATACGTAATATTCACCGGAAAAAGGATAAGCAAGCCAGAATATATTTCTCTTTCCGAAGAATTTTTTAGCGGGGAAGAATGCGCTATTGATGTAAAGGTAAAAATGATATACGATGGGAAAGACAATGATATTATCAGCCAGTATGTGGCTTTTACAAAAGTATATGACGAGCAGGTGAAATTATATGGACGAACCAGGAAAGCAGTTACCAATACGATCAATATCTGTAAAAACAGGGATGTCCTGAAAGAGTATTTATCCAGCAGGGAACAGGAGGTTGTGGATATGATGATGACATTGTTTGATGAAGAACAGGTAATGCGCGCTTATGTGGAAAGTGAGAAAAAAGAAGCTGCGGAAAAGGCAGCTGCAGAAGCTGCAAAAAAGGCAGCTGTGATTTCAGCGATTGAGATGTGTCAGGAGATAGGGTTGCCTGTTTCAGAAACCATAAAAAAAATAGCAGGAAAATATAAACTTGAAGAAAACGATGCAGAAGCATGGGTCCAGAAATATTGGAAATGAGAACTAATCCGTTATCAGCTTAAGCTGGCAACTTCACTTCGCTACTAAACAGCTTAAAGAAGAACGTCAGATTATGCGTGTAAGTCCTCTGGACTGCCATAATGGATTTTATCAAGATGCCAAAAACCCGTAGGCTGGCTTCTGGCATTTTAAGCAAGGGAATCAGGCAGTCCAAAGGAATTTTTCAGACAGCTTCTTTACACAGATTTTATAACAAACCCTCATTTATTTAAAATTCCAAAAACGAATCATTATCCCTGTAATAATTTAATGAATCTATAAATTCTTTCATAGAGGGCTATTCCCATATACCAGCCTATGGTTCAGCAGAATGGCACAGGACATGCAGCCTGCCATTGGAATCCTCTATCCGGAGATTCCTTACATTGCTTTCATCATCCGGTATTGTGACATTTAACTTATGGTTTTTATCATCAATTTCATAAACCAGGTTTTGGAACATTGTAGCGCTTAAAATCAACTGAAATGGAACATCGCTCAAATCTTTACAGGCTACAATATGTGTATTCGGAAAAATCAGGTCACCTATCACAATCTTTTCCACTTCATATAAATTACCTTTTGTACTGCCGCCAAACCCACTGAACGAAACATCTTTCCTCAGCATTCTTCCCCCTAAATCATTCAGTATTTTTTCTTCCGCAGTCCAAATCGGAAAGAATGCCCCTGTATCCAGCAACGCCCTAAAATTATTCCAGCTTTCTAATTTCACAACTGGACGCAAGCTGTTTTTCATTAATGACAAAATAAATTGTTTCATCCAAAATACCCCACTGCACCCATCTGGAAAACATGATCTGGTGTCGTATATACCCCCAGCAAGTTACCATTTGTCTGAATCTGCATCCGTGTCAGTTCATTTTTCGACTTATCCGTATATTTCACAATTGCAGACTTTATGGTCGCATCATTATCTGGTTCATATTCTACCTCTGCCAACCCTACCCACTGGTCCGGGTACTTTTCCTGAATTTCTTCCCACGTCAATCTTTCAGACATACAATACCTCCTGTATATTGCTTCTCTCTATTACGTTTATTCATCGTTTAAACATACCATCCCACAAATTGTACCATAAGTATACCACACCGCCCATCCCCCTGCAATGAAAAGACCCATCCCTTTTTCAGGGCTATTCATACTTCGGAGCAAGCACAGAAACTGGATACCCATTTCCGTAAATCTGTCCGTCCACTCTATGGCTTGCCGGAAAGGTCTTGCTTGTTGGGAAGTATCCCAAACCCTCTCACTGCCTACAGCACCACGCAGGGCAGTTTTGACGGAGTTCTGAAAGAAATTTTTCAAAAAATTGCTCCTATACGCTACCACGGTGGAATTTTGGAAATACCAAATAACGAATTATGCAATTTCAGATATGAAAGCTACGGGACAACACAAAAAAATCTTTATGACAGTTATTGGAAACCTATCAAAAAGTACTTAATTGTTCCGCATGACAAATATTTAGGGGAGGGTATGTTTTAATAGTTCTGGCATATTTTGTTTTGTATTGCATTTGATTTATGTGTCTTTGCAGACGTTGAAATGATGGGATAAGTTTTATATGCCCGCCCTCAAAAACGATGTTCTACTGTGTAACAGAAAAGCAGAGAACCAGCCACGAAAGAAGTGACATGTTCTCTGCTCTTGCTTACACCCTGTTTGCCAGCGCCAATAAAAAAGTTATTGTGAATATTTCCTTATCGCCGCAAGGCCAAAGCCTCTAAGCCTTATCCTCAAAGCTGCTCAGCTTCGCCGTCTGGTCGGCTGCACGGAGCAAACACAGCCCACAAAATATGCCCGGAACAAATGCTGCTATGTACAAACGCGCTGTGTACAAACGCCTCTTTGCAAAAGGCTCAGAACAAACGCAGCGATACCATTCAGCCCCGCCAGCATGCACCAGAAAAATCCGACTGAAACGCCAAGATTCCTACAAAATATGCACTGCATAAAATAACCTCACACTTTTCCAGTGAAAATACAAAATATTTTATACAGAATCATATGGCAATCCAGCTTCTCACCATTACCAAAATATTTTTCCCTTGTTTTCAGGAAGAATGACACAAAATATGCAGTCTCCCATTAGAATCCTCAATCCTGAGATTCCTCACATTACTTTCATTGTCTGGTATTGTTACGTTGAATTTGTGGTTCTTATCATCAATTTCATAAATCAGATGCTGAAACATCGTGGCACTTAAAATCAACTGAAAAGGAACATCTCTCAAATCTTTACAAGCTACAATATGGGTGTTGGGAAATATTAAATCACCTATTATTATCTCCTGCAACTGATATAAATTTCCTTTTGTTGTTCCGCCAAATCCCCCAAATGAAATACCCCTTTTCAAAACTCTTCCACCTAACAACTCAAGGATATCTTCATCTGCTGTCCAAATGGGAAAAAACGCCCCTGTATCTAACAATGCTTCAAAATTATGCCATGACTTCAGCTCAACAATCGGTCTCTGATATTTCGCATTCATATTTAATATAAACTGTTTCATCCAAAATACCCCACTGCTCCCAGTTGAAAAACATTATCTGGCGTTGTATATCTTCCCAAAATCTCTCCATTTGTCTGGATTTGCATTCGGGTCAGTTCGCTTTTCGACTTATTTGTATACTTTACAACCGCAGACTTTATGGTTGCATCATTATCTGGCTCATATTCCACTTCTACCAGTCCAATCCACTGGTCGGGATACTTCTCCTGAATCTGTTCCCATGTTAATCTTTCATTCATACAAAACACCTCTGCTCTCCATTTCTTTCCAATATGTTTAGAAATTTCTTTCAAAATAACATTATTCAACAATACATCCATTACCTTAACCAGTCCTTTAAATCATAAACTACAATTTTTTGATTCTTCAACAAAGAAATTAGTTCATTTCTATCTATTTTCTCCCAAAATACCTCTTTTATATCCTCTGATACCCTGTCCAATATTTCATGTTCAATTCTATTTTGAAAATATTTTTCAAAAGAATCCAGGCTTATATCTCTAGAAATATAGGTATTTTGTTTATTAACTACAAGAGAAACAAACAAACGAAACGCATACATATCTGTATTAGAATTTTTATAATCGAACATTGACATTTTTTCACATAAATATTTAGTAACTTCATGATTACTGTTTAAAAATACTCCTAATCTCGTTTTCACACCCAATTCTATCCCTATACCATGAACCTTTTCACCATTAATTGGAATAAAAGCATATTCATAATCATCATATGATTTATCCTTAATAAGAGCTACTTTTATCCACCTTTCTTCCCCTTCCTCAAAGCTTAAATCAATTTTTCTCTCATCCTTGTTTAAAACAACTTTTTTTATGTGCTTTCTTTTTAAAGCAATCGTATGCAATAAACTATTCGGCTCATAATCACATAATAAATTTTCACCCTTTATCGTTTGTTCATTTGTGATAGTATTGACTAATCCACTTAAAGAAATAGAACTCTTAGCCTCTTTTAATAAATGCTCTGCTGCGTCTATCATATTGCTTTCAGACATATTGATTGTCTTACATTTCTGCAAAGTATTAGCCGACACAAGCTTTCTCTCATTTTCATTTTCAAACAAAATTGCATTTATACCACCAAAAACCTCCGACATTAATTCTTCTTTTTCTATCCTAACCTCTCTCATTCTGCCATTTTGCAAGCCTACCATCTGTCGGATTAAAAATTTTGTTTCGTAAGCAATCCATGACATAGAACGCCCTTTCTTTTTAAAGGTTTCTATTTGTTCTTCAACATATTTCTTATAAACCCCATAAATAATTCGCAATAATTTATCTTTCCCTTCATTATCTTCTATAGACGAACGTACGACATCTGTCTTGACAAAATTACTGCCACAGCTATTCATAATCGCCAAAAAAGCATCTCCACAATATCCGGGCGTATTACTTGAAACTCGTATTCCTTCAAAGCAAACACCTATTGGTATAGGCATATGTTCTTCCTCTGCCATATAATTTCTTCTACTATATGACACTAAGGAATATTCCTGAAAATACTCCTTATACTTCATTACATAAGCAATTGTAATTCCTTCTATTTCTTCTTGCTTGATTATAATATCATCCGATTTCCCTAATACTTCATGAGATATATATTCTTCTAATGCAGCTTTCGGCGAACTATACCCAATTTTAATAGGGATTTCATTGTCTTTTATCAAAACCACTTCACAATAAGGAAAAACAATCCATTTCTTGATATTGTGTTCAATATTCTGCATATCAGCATTATCTCTTAAATGTAATTTTATAACTGTTCCATGTTCTGCAATATGTTTGGGCAATTCTTGCTTTTCTAAACTTTTTAACAAATACCTTCCATCAACATTCCTAAAAACAATCCTGTTTGACTCACTATTTTCACTTGAACATGTCATTATTTCAATATCATTTGCAACTAAAAAACATGTCAAAATTCCAATTCCAAATCGGCTGATTGATACAAAATCAGGATATTTTTCTTTAAAATTAGAACTGCTATATTTAGATCTCCCCACTTTGAGAAGATAATTTTCTATATCATCTATTGTCATTCCTGTCCCGTTATCTTCAAATGTCAGAATCCGTTTGGAACTATCCCAATTAACTATTATCTTACCTTGTGTTAATTCTTTCTTATCATCTCTTTCAATTTCATTTTGCAATTTAATAGCATCTAACCCATTTTGAACAAGCTCCCTAAGCACTACTGAACTATCATTATATAAAGTATTTCCAACCAATAGTTGTAAAATACTATTTTGGTCAAGTTCAAAGCTCAATAACTTTTTACTGAATTTCTTAGTAAAAATTTTAGAATCATCAATATCCTTCCAAGGAAATACATAATCACTAGTTCCTTCCCTTTTTGCTGCATCCTGAACTATCTCATAACAATATTTTAATTCTTGTTTTACATAGCGTAAATAATCCATTAAAGCAAAAAAAGCCTCCGCCTGGTTTACCGTCTCAAAATGCGCTGTAATAGATATCTTATCACTCTGCCGATCTTTATCTACATTTCCATCATCATCCCGCATTTCCATTGGTCTTACTGCACGGACAGCCTTTTGCTTCTGCCATTCTAGAATACTAATTGGATCTGTTGGGCAAAATGCATTATATTCAATGACAGGGGTTCTATCCATAGTAATATGCAACAAATCTGCCGTTCTCAACATAACTGCCACATACTGCAAATTTACTTTCGATTCATCTGCCGACTCATAGCATCTGTTAGTATCATAAACAGAATAATCCCGAAGATTATTTAGATGATGGCTTTCACAAATCATCGCTAAATCTTGTCTAAATAAATCATCTAATGGGGATAGCAGTTTCTGAATTTCCCCAACTAATTCTGCATTTCCTTCAAGCTCTCCCGATATCCACATCCTAATCCTTTTAGCATGATTTTTTCTTACATACTCCTGATATAAAAATACATCCTCTTTTTCTCCCAAACTTTGTGTCTTCTGTAAATAATCCCTGCCATATTTAAGATTGTATACATCTTTTTTATAGTCAGAAAAATCAGAAGCCCCTCTATTATCAAATTCATCCTTTGTAATCAGCATTCCCATATCATGAAAATAAATTGAAAGAACAAGCATCATCCATTCCGCAGGCGTCATAACATCTTGAGTTTGCCCAGGAATAAGCCATTCTACAATCTTTAACATCTCTTCAATATGGGAAATATCATGTTTTGTATACTCTATGAAAAAACCATAATCTCCAATATGTGATAATAGTTTTTCAACCTGCTTTTTAATATGCAATAATTTTAGTCCACTAAATGTCCTCAAATTTTCTGCTTTTTCTGCATTAAGTTCTGCATTACTCCTTAACTGTTCAATCATTTTACTCCTCCTTGGTATTTTATGTAATTTTTTCCTTTCCCAAACTAATAATCTTTCATAAAATTGCTTACATTATATTATTATAACGCAGTTTTCTAAATCCTACAAGGAAAAATAAATGCACCGATAGTGTAACTTTACTTTCGGGTTTGACTGGTCAGAATCCACCATAGACGTTTTTATCAAGCAGGAATTGCAGACTGTTTTTTATACTTTACTACATTCCTTCTTCCTGCACAACCGTTTCCTTTTTTGCGCAGACTCCCCCCGGTGCTTCTGAAACGGTTTTTACAATCCCCTGATCTGTGTCTCAAAATACACTTTCTTTTTATTCTGCAGCGACATGCTGTGGTGGATGCTCTCCAGATATTTCCCCAGTTCTCCATGCCGGTTCTTCTCTGACCTGAGGATCTGCGTACTGCTCAGGATCTTTTCCGCTTCCTTCTTTTCCTCAGGTGCAGCCTTCTTCTGGTACCGCACCAGGGCCAGCATGTCTCCTCCGTTATGATAATACGCCCTTAGTTCTGACATGTTCGATGCCCCCTGACGGCTCCATCCCATTGGTCCCGAACTCATCCTCGCAGACAGGGCATGGCTTACGTGGCTCTCTGTACTGCTCCCCAATACCCCGTTTTTATGCTTCAGACGCAGTTTCGCCGCTGTCCAGTTGGACAGAATATAAGACGCCGCTTCCTCCACTTTTGCACGCTTCCTCCATTTGGGCATCCCTTTTTTCTGTTTTTCCACCAGCTCTCGGAAATCATTCTTTGTCTGATTCCGGATCGTTTTGCGGAACTCCTCCAGCACGGGTACCCGCTCCTTCCTGTTCAGATGCGGCGCCAGCTTTATCAGATATTTCTCCAGATGAAATCCATCCAGTACATACGTGACGCCTTTCAGTCGTCTGGCTCCCGTTCGGATCCAATTTCCCCCATCCGCATTCAGATAGATCTTTTTCACCTGATCCAGATCATAATTCCTTTCCAGATACCGGTAAATATCATCCCAGAACTGAAGGTTTGCTTCCCCACTGTTCACTCCGCAGAAATAATGCCGGTTTGTCAGGATCCTGCGTCTGCTGTGAACAGTCTCATCCTCCTTCCCTTCGTAAACACAGACCATTTTTGCGATCAGACCGTTATTTTTCACTCCGTTTTCTGCTTTGACAAGATCGCCTTTCTTTTCCCGGAACTGCAAAGCCACATGGCCTTCATCCGCATCAATATACAGCCAGTCCACTTTCTTTTTCGGTTCGGATGTCTGAGTGGCCGGAGGAAATTTCAGTGCATGAATCCTGTTTTTGACGGTCTGACGGCTGACCTGTGTACCCAGGCTGACCTGCTGTGCTCCGCGCCGGTAAGAAGTCTGTACGGCTTCTTCCAGCATCCGGGCAGCCGCGTCTTCTGCCAGCCGCTGTTTTGGCTCCAGTCCCAGGATCTGAGCAAGAAGGTAAGCGCGTTGTTTCGTCTGTTTGTTAAGAAAGAGCGTCTTTTGGAAGGTGACGTCTCCCAGAGAGGTAACCAGGGTTTTGGTATGATGTGCTTCTATGGTCCACGACTTCCGGCGGAAAGCGCTTTCACACAGCATCCGGTCCATGGTTTCCAGGGAATCCCGGAGCATTTCGGTACCGAATTTACATAACAGGTTGGTGGTCCCGAACACATATTCTGCAAAGTTTTCTGGATTTTTCAGAAATTCATCTTCCAGTTTTTCAAAGTTTTTGATGCAGAACTGTTCAAAATAGAGTATACTGTTAAGCATAGGGAGCTCCTTTCTTTTGTGAGGGTTTTGGTTAGTCTCTTATACTCTATCACAAAAAGGAGTTCCCTTTCTATATCCATTTTTCACCCGAAGAAAATTTTACACTATCTAAATGCACCATAAAGCCATAACTCCTACTTCTTCTTTTCTCAAAAATTTTCTGGAAGAGACTACGCATACATCCATACTACCCAAATAGTGCTACACAGTTCATCAATGACACCCAAATAAAAAAAGACAGTCGATCATCTGTGACTGTCTTTTTCCCACATTTATTCAAATTCCTATTTTTCAGCTTATATAAAAGTTACCCAATCTCTCTTAGTTCTCACCCATCTTAGTCAGCTTCGCCGCCTGGTCGGCTGCAATACAGGCGTCCACAATTTCTTGGATGTCCCCGTTCATCACCTTGTCCAGCTTATACAGCGTCAGGTTAATCCGATGGTCCGTCACGCGGCCTTGGGGGAAATTATAAGTCCTGATTTTCTCAGAGCGGTCCCCTGTGCCAATCTGGCTGCGCCTTGCTTCGGCTTCCGCGTCATGCTGCTTCTGGCACTCTATGTCGTAGAGCTTTGCCCGGAGCAGGGCGAAAGCCTTATCTTTATTTTGGAGCTGTGATTTCTCTGTCTGGCTGTAAATTACAATCCCCGTGGGGTAATGGGTTAAGCGCACAGCGGAATCTGTAGTATTGACGCACTGGCCCCCATTCCCGGACGCACGCATGACGTCAATACGGATGTCTTTTTCATCAATCACCACGTCCACTTCCTCTGCTTCCGGCATGACTGCAACGGTAATGGTGGAGGTATGGATACGGCCGCCGGATTCCGTTTCCGGCACCCGCTGCACCCGGTGCACGCCGGATTCATATTTCATCACGGAATATGCCCCCTGCCCGGTAATCATAAAGGTGACGTTCTTCATGCCGCCAATGCCGATTTCCTCACATTCCACCAGTTCCACCTTCCAGCGGTGGCCTTCTGCAAAGTGCACATACATCCGGTAAATTTCCGCTGCAAACAAGGCCGCTTCGTCCCCGCCTGCCCCTGCGCGGATTTCCACAATTACATTCTTATCGTCGTTGGGGTCTTTGGGCAGAAGCAGGATTTTCAGCTTCTTTTCCAGTTCCTCTACCTTTGCTTTGGAATCATTCAGTTCCTCCTTCGCAAGCTCCCGCAGTTCCTCGTCGTTTTCCTCCTCCAGCATGGCAAGGGAATCCTCAATGTTCTGCTTTGCCTGCTTATATTCTTGATAGGATTCCACAATCGGGGCCAAATCGCTCTGTTCCTTCATCAGCTTGCGGAACCGGTTGGTATCGTTTGCCACGTCCGGCTCGCTTAGCTGGTTCATGATTTCTTCAAACCGAAGAAGGATATCCTCTAATCTGTCAAACATGTCATTCTTCCTCTCTGCAAATTTCCTTGCTTCCTATTCAAATTTTTCCTGCCTTCCCTATTTTACTGCAGGCAGGTTGCCGAAAGCCACCCGGTCGTTCCCTGCAAGGTCCTTGATGACTTTTATATTGCGGAACCCGTTTTTTTCCATCAGTAATGCAACCTGCCTTCCCTGGTTATGGCCGATCTCAAAATACAGGTATCCGTTTGATTTCAAAAAATTCTTCCCCATGCGGGTGATTTCCCGGTAAAAGAAAAGCCCGTCCTCCGCCCCGTCCAGGGCTTCCAATGGCTCAAAATCCCTTACCTCCGGCATCAGCCCTGAAAGTTCCCCCGTAGGAATATAAGGGGGGTTGGAAATAATAACGTCATATTTCCCGGTGATATTCTGGAACAGGTCGCTGCGCACCAGCTCTGTTTCCACCTGGTTCTGCTTGGCATTTTCCTTGGCTATCAGCAGCGCCTGCTTGGAAATGTCGCTGGCTGTGCCCGAAATTCCCACCCTTGCATGTTTTAAAAGGCTAATGACAATGCAGCCAGAACCAGTGCACAAATCCAGCACCTCCATGCCCGGTTCTAAGACCTTTAATGCTTCCTCCACCAAGGTTTCCGTATCTTGACGGGGAATCAGCACATGGGAATTCACCTTGAACGGCAGCCCCATAAATTCCTGCACCCCGGTAATATACTGCAAGGGCACCCGCTCCCCCCGCTTTTTCAGCAGCAGCCTATATTCTTGGAAGGCCGCGCCCTCCATTTCCTCCTTGGCATGGAGATAATATTCGCTTTTGCATATTTTGCAGGCGTACTCCATCAGATACCATGCGTCTAGCTGGTAATCTAAGACCCCTGCGTCCTTCAAAACCCCCTTGCCGTACTCCAATGCACCCTCAAACGTCATGCTCTTTCTCCCTTATGCTCTCCACAAACTCTTTCCAGCCAAACACCGCCTCCACAGAAGCAATCCCCACTTCAATCATGCTTTCATCCGGCTCCTTGGTTGTCAGCCGCTGCATCCACAGCCCCGGTTTGCTCAAAAGATCCATAATGGGGTTTTCGCTCCTGCCTGCAAGGCGTATCACCTCATAGGAAACCCCTGCAACCAGCGGGACAATGGCAAGGCGCAGCACAAGCCGCAGTACCTTGGAGTCCACCCGGATAAACATAGTAGCCAGGATGGTAATGATTACCACGAAAAACAGGAAGCTTGTGCCGCACCGTTTATGCTCTTTTGAGCTGTTTTTCACATTTTCCACCGTCAAATCCAGGCCGTGCTCCACGCAGTTAATGCATTTATGCTCTGCGCCATGGTACATAAACACCCGCCTGATGTCCTCCAGCCGGGAAATCAGCAGGATATACCCAAGGAATATCAAAAGCCGCATCATGCCTTCAATAAGGATGACCGCCGTTTCTGATTTGATATGGCTTTGGAACAGCAGGGAAAGGCCAAAGGGAAGCGCCATAAAAATAGCCACTGCCATCACAATGGACAGGGCAATTGTCAGGCCCATCTCCAGCCGCTCCTTCTTCGCGTCCCGCTCTGCCGGCCCCTCCTCATCTTCAAAAAAAGATGCGGAAAACGTAAGGCAGGACATCCCCAGCACCATGGATTCGATAAAATTAATGATGCCCCGCACAAATACCATATTCCGGAGGGTTTCGTTCCTGCAGATCCCGCCGTATTCCCTCTTTTCCACGATAATCTCGCCGTCCGGCTTGCGGACAGCCACGGCATAACTTTCTTTGTTCTTCATCATGACGCCTTCCATGACTGCCTGCCCGCCGATACCAGAATAAGCCAACCCATTCCCTCCCTTTTTAAAAAAATAGAGGATGTCCACAAAAAAGACATCCTCCCTTTGCTGCGCTCACACCTCTGTTCACGGAGCCTGTAAAAATTCTTACTGATTGTTTATGCCATATCTCTTATTGAACTTGTCAATACGCCCGCGTGCCTGTGCAGTCTTCTGCTGGCCGGTATAGAATGGATGGCATTTGGAACAGATTTCCACATGAATATCTTTCTTGGTTGAACCTGTCACGAATGTATTCCCACAGTTGCAGGTTACCGTTGCCTGATAATACTCTGGATGGATTCCTTCTCTCATGATTTCACCTCTTCACACTGTATTCTAAATCTGCTGCCTAGATTTTCCACATTTATGCTGCTTATGCAACAGCTTTATTATTGTAGCATAGTTTTTTTTAAGATGCAAGTTCTTTTGGAAAATTCTTATAAAAGTTTTGGTTCCTTCCACATGCAGCTTCTTTTGGGCAATTTCTACAGCAGTTTTGTTTTCTTTATCATCTGGCAGAATTCCCGGTTGTTGTTGGTGCGCACAAAGAGGTTCAGTATGCTTTCCACTGCCTCGTCCGCCTTCATGCCGTTGATGGCGCGGCGCATAATCTCCACAGCTTCCTGTTCCTCCCGGCTTAACAGCAGGTCTTCCCGCCTTGTGCCGGACTTGGTAATGTCCACGGCCGGGAAAACCCTCCGTTCGGAAAGCTTCCGGTCCAAAATAATTTCCATATTCCCAGTGCCTTTGAACTCCTCATAAATCACGTCGTCCATACGGCTCCCGGTATCTACCAGCGCAGTGGCAAGGATCGTAATGCTGCCCCCTTCCCGCATGTTGCGGGCTGCGCCGAAAAACCGCTTAGGCATATGTAGGGCCGCTGGGTCGATACCGCCGGAAAGCGTCCTTCCGCTGGGGGGGACAATCAGGTTATAAGCCCTTGCAAGGCGGGTGATGCTGTCTAAGAGGATCATAACGTCCTTCCCATGCTCTACCAGGCGCCTTGCCCGCTCTATTACCATTTCCGATACCCGTTTGTGGTGCTCCGGCAGCTCGTCAAAGGTGGAATAAATCACCTCCACATGCTTCCCTTCGATGGCTTCTTTGATGTCCGTCACTTCCTCCGGGCGTTCGTCAATCAGGAGGATAATCAGGTGCATATCCGGGTTGTTCCTTGTCACTGCTTTTGCCACCTGCTTAAGCAGCGTAGTTTTCCCTGCCTTGGGGGGCGACACAATCATCCCGCGCTGTCCCTTCCCGATTGGGGAAACCACATCCATAATCCGCATGGCACTGGCGCTGCGGTCTGTTTCTAAGCGTATCCGCTCATTTGGGAAAATCGGCGTCAGGTCTTCAAAATTAGGCCTGCGCAGTATCTCGGAAGGGTGGTTCCCGTTGATGCTCTTAATATAGAGGAGGGCGCTGAACTTCTCCTGCTGGGTCTTGACCCTTGTGTTCCCATGGATAATGTCCCCCGTTTTCAGGCCAAACTTACGGATTTGGGAAGGGGAAACATAGACGTCCTGGTCCCCTGGAAGGTAATTCTCACACCGGATAAACCCATACCCGTCCGGCATGACTTCCAAAATCCCATGGGCGCTCACGCCGCTGTCCAGTTCCGGGTTGTCAATTTCAATCCCGTCCGCCGTAATAATCCGGGAAGACCTCCGGTCCTGGTTATTCTGCCGCTCCTCGGCATTCCTGCCGGCAAACCTGCGTTCCGGCTGCCTTACTTCCTCTCTCTCCTCAGTGTTCCGGCTGGACCCCCTCCGTTCTGGCTGCCTTACTTCCTCTCTTTCCTCAGTGCTCCGGCTGGATCCCCTGCGTTCCGGCTGCTTCATTTCCTCTCTGCCCTCGGGATTCCTGCCGGAAGCCCTCCGCTCCGGCTGCCTTGTGTCCTCTTTTTCCTCCGCATTCCTCCCAGAAGCCTTCCGCTCCGGTTCTGCTGCTTTTCCTTCTTCCTTTTCCCCATTCTCCACCCCGGCAGCTTTTGCGTCTTCTTTCAGCATCAATTCCACCAATTCTCCTTTTTTCAGCCCTGAAAGATGCTTTAACCCTCTCGCCTTTGCTACCTCTTTCAACACGCTTACTGATAAACTTTCATACTTTTCTCTCATATTTTTCTCCTTTAACTGCCATTATTGGGAATCCCTGTCAGATTAGACAATGATTTTTCATATCACAGAAATTTCAATGGACTCTATTATACACCATCTTTTTCTAAATAGGAAGTCCTTTTTTCTTGATTTGTAAAATTTTTCATGATATCCTTATAAGAGCGTTTGGCTGCATCCGCCAGCCGGGCCATAACTTTGGCTGTCCCAGCAAGCCTGGGGCAAATACCAAAACGCCTTATGGCCGCTGAGGGGCAGCCCATTTTGGAAAGGAGTGGCACATTATGACAAACAGTGAAAAAGCAATTTTTTTGCATAAAGAATGGAACGGCAAGCTGGAAACCGTTTCGAAAGCCCCGGTGAAAAACCGGGAGGACCTGTCCATCGCATATACGCCGGGGGTGGCAGAGCCCTGCAAGCTGATTGCAGAAGACCCGGAACAGGCTTACCTTTATACAATGAAGGCAAATACCGTAGCGGTGGTATCCGACGGGAGCGCCGTCCTTGGCCTTGGGAACATAGGCCCCCATGCCGCCATGCCTGTCATGGAAGGGAAATGCGTCCTGTTCAAGGAATTTGGCGGCATCAATGCAGTGCCCATCTGCCTTGATACCCAGGACACCGAGGAGATTATCAAGGCCGTCGCTTATCTGGCCCCGGGCTTTGGGGGCATCAACTTAGAGGATATTTCCGCCCCCCGCTGCTTTGAGATTGAAGAACGGCTGAAAGAAACCCTCCCTATCCCGGTTTTCCATGACGACCAGCACGGCACGGCCATTGTGGTGCTGGCTGGGATTATCAATGCGCTGAAAGTCACCGGGAAACAGAAGGAAGGCTGCCAGGTTGTAATAAACGGCGCAGGCTCTGCAGGCATTGCCATTGCACGGCTGCTTTTGGCTTATGGGTTCCCAAACATTACCCTGTGCGACCGCCATGGGATGATACATAAGGATTACCCCGGGCTGAACTGGATGCAGGAAAAAATGGCGGGGCTTACCAACCTGGGGCAAAAGAAAGGGACGCTGGCAGACGCTTTGGCAGGGGCAGACATCTTTGTGGGGGTTTCCGCCCCCGGGATTGTGACCCCTGAAATGGTATCCTCCATGGGCAAGGACGCTATCTTATTTGCCATGGCAAACCCAGTGCCGGAAATTATGCCAGACATTGCAAAAGCCGCCGGGGCAAAAGTTGTGGGCACCGGGCGTAGCGATTTCCCCAACCAAGTCAATAATGTGATTGCCTTCCCCGGGATCTTCAAAGGCGCACTGGAAGGGCGGGCGTCACAGATCACAGAGGAAATGAAGCTGGCTGCTGCCACAGCCATTGCAGGGCTTGTCCCCGAAGGGCAGCTCCATGAAGACTTCATCCTGCCGGAAGCCTTTGACCCGCGGGTAGCACAGGCCGTAAGCCATGCCGTAAAATCCCATATTTCAAGGTAACACCCATGTTTTGGGGTGAAAAACGGTATTATTCCGTAGATTATTATTTGAAACAGGCCTTTGGGGAAAAGGTCTACCGGCTGGCCTTAAACGGGGGCATGACATGCCCCAACCGGGATGGGACGCTGGGGAGCCGGGGATGCATTTTTTGCAGCGCAGCAGGCAGCGGGGATTTTGCCCAGGACGGCTGCGCCCCTATCCCGGAACAGTTGGCGGCTGCCAAAGGGCAGCTCCGGAACAAACGGAACTGCCGGAAATTTATCGCATACTTCCAGGCATACACGAACACCTACGCCCCGGTAGAAAAGCTGAGGAAGCTTTTTATGGACGCCATCAAAGACCCAGATGTGGTAATCCTTTCCATTGCAACCCGGCCGGATTGCCTTTCCGGGGAGGTTCTGAAACTGCTGGAAGGGCTGAACCGTATCAAGCCCGTCTGGGTGGAATTGGGGCTGCAGACAGTCCACAGCGAAACCAGCCGTTTTATCCGCAGCGGGTTTACCCTGGAATGTTTCCATCAGGCGGTCTTTCAGCTCCACCAGCGGGGCATCCCGTCCATTGTCCATGTCATTTTAGGGCTGCCCGGGGAATCGGGGGCGCAGATGTTAGAAACGGTTTCCCATGTGGGACGCCTGCCTGTTTTTGGGATTAAGCTGCAGCTTCTCCATGTCCTGTCCGGCACTGATTTAGGCACCCTTTACCGGGAACGCCCGTTTCCCCTTTTTACGCAAGAAGAATACTGCGAAATGGTTTGCAGATGCTTAGAGCTCCTGCCCCCGTCCATTACAATCCACCGGCTGACCGGGGACGGGCCAAAGGAACTTCTGATGGCCCCTCTTTGGAGCCGTGCGAAACGCAGCGTCTTAAACCAAATCCACCAAACCCTAAAGGAACAGGATACTTGGCAGGGAAAATACTTCTGATAAGCAGCGCCCATGGAAAAATACCAAGCCCATTATGATAAGGGCATGGCTCTGGAGCGTATCTTGTTTGCCCATAGAAAGGAATGGTGAAGAAAATGGCCGAAGCCTTAACCCAATATAAACTGATTGTATTATATATGTTAGACCATGTGGATTTTCCCCTGACAAACACCCAGATTTCCAACTTTGTACTGGATAAAGAATATACCACTTATTTTACCATCCAGCAGGCCATCAATGAACTGATTGGCGCGGAACTCATCCATGCAAAATCCACCCATAACAACACTTGCTACTATATTACCCCTGCCGGGAGGGAAACCCTTTCCTTTTTCCCAGACAAGATTTCTTCCGCCATCAAGGCAGACGTTCTCACTTATTTTGCAGAGAATAAAATGGAACTGAAACAGGAAATTTCTGTCATTGCGGATTATTATAAGACCACGGCGCAGGAATATGCCGTGCGGTGCCAGATTAAGGAAAAAGACCGGGCATTGGTTGACTTGACGATTACAGCTAAAACCAAGGAACAGGCGGAAGCGGTGTGCGAAAACTGGAAAAAACAGAACGAGGAAGTGTATGCGTTCCTGATGGACCTTCTGATAAAATAAGGGAGCCCAAAATCCAAGAAATAAAAAAGAATGCGCACAGCGCATTCTCCGCGCGCGAGCGGATTGCACAGCAATAAATTTCCTCTCCGCGAGCTGCGCATAATTGTTTTTCTCTTATAGGAAATTCATACACTTTAGCACTTCACAATAACACGGTCTTTCCTATAAGATAAGAAAAGGCTGCTGCAAAATACAAATCGTAGGAGCAAAGTGGGCAAACCCACAATTTTTGTATTTTGCAGCAGCCCTGCCATTTTCCTCCGGCTGCGCCTGCACAGCCTTACTTTTCTTTGGAAGAATCACCTTTTTCCAAAAACCTCATCCTGTTATCATCAGAACCAGCCTGAAACGCTGCAAACCCTGCGCGCTCCAAGTTATTCATCTCCCTGTAACATTTCTGGCACAGATGCCCAAAAGTAATGGGGACGCCGCAGTTTGAGCAGTGGAGGGTATCAAGGCGTTCCTCATCTTCCTTATACTCGATTCTGCCTTCCATAATCCACTTTTTTACCAATCTCCGGGGGATGTTAAAATATTCTGCTACCTGATATTCCGTTACATCCTTTGAGCGGATATAATCCTTTACTTCTGAAAACAATTGGTTCTCTTTACAGAACGGGCAAAGTTCATCTTCATAATCGTCTGGAAGGGAACCACGGCATATCGCACAGAATCTTGAATTATTAAACAACGATGCATGTTCCAAAAAGACCACTCCCTTTTCTTTTTCTTTTATAACCTGCTTCACGTTAGCTGCCACCCCTTGACAACAGCAACTGCATTTCATTTTCCCTTATTATAGCACCTTTTTGGCATATCATCTACTGTTTTCGGATATTTTCTTTCTTTTTCTGCTTCTTTCTGACGCTGTAGCCAAATGTCCCAAGGGCATCCCCCAATCCAAAATAAGTACCATGGGAATAGACCATAGGCCCTGCCTGTTCCAAATGGAAAGCCCCGGATTGGTCCAGGTACTCCTCTGCGACATGGACAGCGGCCACTTCCGCCAAAAACATATGGTGGGAACCGAGAGCTATGCAGTCCGTCACCCTGCATTCAATATTTACAGGGCTTTCCCCTATCAGGGGCGGGCGTACTTTGGAGGCTTTCTGCCTGGTTAAGTGCAGTTCCCCGAATTTGTCAGCTTCCCGGCCTGATTTTACCCCGCAGAAATCAGTGGCATAGGCAAGCTCCCTGGTAGGCAGATTAATGACAAATTCCCCTGTTTCCTCCAGCATATGGTAGGAATACCGTTCCGGGCGGACAGAAATAGAAACCATAGGGGGATTGGTGCAGATTGTCCCTGTCCATGCCACGGTTATAATATTGTCCCTCCCTGCCCTGTCTGCCACTGTCACCATGGCTGCCGGGACTGGGTAGAGCATATTCCCGGGCTTCCATTCCTGTTTCCTGCTGCAGGCGTTTTCTTTTCTGCGCAAGGCTTTGCCATTGGCAGCTTTTCGTTTCCCCTTGCTTTCCGGCTGGGCTGCTGGTCTATTGGCAGCCCTGTTTTTTCCCATATTTTTATGGCTTCTGGATGGGGCAGAAGGCTTCTTTTTCTTCCTGTCCTGCATATTTATTTCTCCTATGGTCCCAGCGTGTATGGGCTGCTGCCGCACTTAAGGGCTGCATCAGAACCAGCCCATCAGGTGTCCTGCAATCCCAAGAATGCCTGCAAGGTTTGCGGCTGCAAGGATGATAACTGCCCGGAAACTGCCCTTCATCATTTTCCGGCTCTCCTCGTCCGCCGTTTCCATATTCCGCTTCATTTCGTCTACTGCAGACTGGACATTCCGGTAACATTTCACGCTCTCATTGTGGACTTTTTCCCCAAGCTCTGCCTTTAAGGCATCCAGCTTTTCGGAAACATCCTTTTGGGTCAGTTCCGTGATTTTCCCAATTTCTTCTTCCAGCGCATCCAGCTTTTCCAGCAGCTTCTTCTGGGAATCCCCGGAAAGCCTGGAAATGTCTGTCCCAATCTGCCCCAGCTTGCCGGAAAGTTCTGCCTGCGCATCCGCAGAGGACTTGGAAACTTCCGCCTTCATGCCGTCCAGCTTGCCGGAAAGGGCAGAAAGGAGCGATTCTATTTCTTTGGTCTGCTCCTCTGTTTTCTTGCCCAAGATTTCCGGGAAATTCTGCAGTGTCTGGTCGGCTGCGGTACAGACGCGCTCCGTCCGCAAATCCACCACGGCAGTCAGGTCGTGCATTTTCTGGCCCACCAATTGGGAAACCTCTTTCATGCCCTTGCCCACAGACGCGGACAGTCCGGCCATGTTCTGGCTGGACAATTCGGAAACAGACTTCATGTTCTGTTCCACCACTGCTTCTATTTCTTCCATTTTCTGGTCGGCCATGTCGGAAATATCGCGGATCCTCCGGTCAACCGTCCCGGAAACTTCCCCCATCTTCCGTTCCACTGTCCCGGAAACATTTTCCAGGGATTGGGCAATCACGGCGTTCCCCTGCCTGGAAGCATCCTCCAATGCCTCCACCTGGCTGGAAACCTTATCGTCCAAGGCGCTGATTTCACCGCCAATGCTCCCTTCCATGGCCTTGATCTGGGCGTCCACCCTTGCAACCATGGCGTCTATCTGCTGCTGTACGCCACGGACAAGCAGGTCTGCTTCCTTCTGCTGGTCTTCCAACGCCTGCTGGAGCTGCCTTGCCTGTTCTTCCCGCTCCTCCAGTACTCCTTGGAGCTCGTCTACCTTATTTTCCTTTGTTACCAAGATAGTCTGCAGTTGTTTGGCCTTTTCCCGGAATTCATCTATCTGTTTCAATAAAAAATCATCCTGCTGCATCCTGCTTAAAACTTTTTCCCGCTCCGCTTCCGGATCTTTTGCTTTTATCTGCCTGGGCAGCTTATCCATAATATTTCCCATTTTTTCCTCCCATATCTGTAATTCTTATGCCTGCAAGCCAAATGGCCTGCAACCATATTACGGCCCTTCCAAACGGAACGGCAAACCACTAGAAACAGCTTGCGTACCAAGCCCGTCTGGCGGCTTATTTTTACTATTGTAGCATTTCGCCTTGCCTTTTGCAAGAAGCTTATTTTGGTGCATATTGTTCCAGCAGGCCTTTATATTTCTCATAGAGTTCCTGCAGTTTTTGCTTATCCTCCTCCGTTACCTGCCCCTCCGCCAGGGCCTGCAGGCCTTCCGTATCCCCGCTTGCCACCAAAGCCGCCGCCTGCTGGATATTTTCCGGGGAAATATATTTCTCTGCAATCTCCGTGGCCTGTTTCACGTCCTGTTCCTCAAAATGGTCTGCAATGCTGGAAACATCTATATCAGCCCCGCCGATATTCACAGTCTTCCCTAATTGGCCTTCAAATATTTTCTTTCCAATTTCTATTGTCGCTTTTGTCTTGATTTCCTGCACAATCACATGGCGCCCTGCAAACAGGGCGGCCACTGCCAGCACTCCTATTAAAATGGCAAATTTTTTTTTCATAAAAAACACCTCCTGAGCATACGGTATCAAAATTTTACGCTTGTTTATCATACCATAAACCCAGAAGGCGTATCTTACAGTTTTCTTAATTTTTCCTAAAATTTTCGCTGCATCCGGCACACCCGCTGCAGGAGCCACAGCAATTCCCTGCCTTTTTATTTTTATAAATGCTGCGGCCTGCGGCTATGGAAATAAGAAGCACAATTGCGCCAACTAAAATGGTACCCATGGCAAATCCTCCTGTCTATTTGAGAATAGTTATCATTTAAGGTTAGTATATACTAACCAAAAAGGAATGTCAAGTGTATTTTTCCCACAGCCGCTGCGCCTACAGGATAAGGCCTGCTGCAAATGCAACTGCGCTGGCACAGACTGCCACTGTAAACAGACCTTTCCCCCGGTAGGCTGCAGCAAAGGCTGCGGCAACCCCGGCTGCGGCTGCCACCATGGAGCCTGTCGCATACAGGACTGCCGGGAACGTCATGGCGCCCAGCACCGTATAAGGGATATATGCCAAAAAAGAACGCACATATTTGTTTTCAATTTTCCTGTGGAACGCCACAAAGGGCAGCACCCGGATTAAGTACGTTACCCCAAACATCACCAGCAGGTAAAGCCAGAAATTTCCTGTCCCCATTGGATTTCCTCCCTATATTGTCAAGTGATTTTCCTTAAAAAATCAAGGAATTTATAGTT
>OFHA01000955.1_pt1 | contig 22570 bp, 21 predicted proteins | sample 1521891 | NCBI WGS metagenome assembly OFHA01 (sample SAMEA3504089, study PRJEB24116) | mouse gut metagenome | biome: mouse gut; feature: mouse-associated habitat; material: faeces | place: Denmark | collected 2011
TTACAAAATGTAAACGCCCTTTTTCTCCAGCTCATCCAGAGCGGATTTCGGCCACAGGGAAGACTGCACCTCGCCGATATGGGCTTTTCTTAAGAAAAACATACAGATTCTGGACTGGCCGATACCGCCGCCTATCGTATAAGGAAGCTCTTTTTCCAGAATAGCTTTCTGGAAGGGGAGCCTGGCGCGTTCTTCACAGCCGGCCTTTGCGAGCTGTGCCTTTAAAGAGTCCTCATCCACACGGATACCCATGGAGGATAACTCAAGTGCGATATCCAGTACCGGATAATAAACGATGATATCTGCGTTCAGCGCCCAGTCGTCATAGTCCGGAGCCCTGCCGTCATGACGCTCGCCGGATGCCAGTTTATCGCCGATCTGCATCAGGCAGACGGCGCCCTTTTCTTTGGTGATGTTATATTCCCTCTGCTTTGGTGTGGCGTCGGGATACATGTATTCGAGTTCCTGGGTTGTGATAAAGAAAATTTCCTTCGGCAGGATCTCGGTTATGTAGTCATACTGGATCGCCATATATTTTTCGGTTTTGCAGAGTACACGATAGACATCCCGCACAACGCTCTTTAACGTATCCAGAGTACGCTCGTCTTTATCGATGATCCGTTCCCAGTCCCACTGATCCACGAAGATGGAGTGGATGTTGTCAGTTTCCTCATCGCGGCGGATAGCGTTCATATCGGTATAAAGCCCTTCCCCGTAATGGAAGCCGTATTTTTTCAGGGCATAGCGTTTCCACTTTGCGAGAGACTGTACGACTTCCGCCTGTCTCTCGTTCTGTTCTTTCATCGTAAATCCGACGGGACGCTCGATGCCGTTTAAGTTGTCGTTCAGACCGGACTCGGGCGTTACAAACAATGGTGCCGATACCCTTTGCAGGTGGAGACGTTCCGTCAGAAGCCCCTGAAAGCAGTCTTTGACCAGTTTGATCGCAACCTGAGTGTCATGAAGGTTTAATTCGGATTGATAGTTTTTCGGTATGGTAATAGTGCTCATGGAGGGTTCCTTTCCTTATTATATGATAATGTTTTGGTAGTATTTGATTTAGTACTATTAAACTCCTTTTAATCCGTATAGGCAAGAGCGAAATTATACGAAATTTTTAAGACGGAAAGCCTGTATTGTGGATACCTGCATAAAGAGATTGTGGCTGCTCTTGAGAAAAGAAAACTTTAATGGTAAGATACTATTATGTCCGGGCTGAAATTATTATAGTGATTTGTAATAATACTATAGTATTATAAGAAGGCGGCAAGCGGAAAGACAGAATCAACGTATATACAGAGGAAGCAACCATGGAAGTGATCACATCCGTCCGCAATCTGGTGGAATTTATTCTGCGCAGCGGAGATATTGACAACAGAAAAGCCTCCGCCCCTGATACGGCAATGCAGGAGGGCGGCAGAATCCATCGTATGCTCCAGCGGCGTATGGGGGCCGATTATCATGCGGAAGTCAACTTGAAATATAGTTATCATACTCCAAGGTATGATATTCTGGTGGAGGGCAGAGCGGACGGCATCATAGATGGGCAGTTGGCAAGACGGATTATGAAAGAAGTGCCGGTTTCTTTTGAAGGCTGTTTTGATCAGAAGGCAGAGCCGGGAGTGAGGGGCGGTACGGAGGGCGGCCTAAAGAGAGTAGAGGAGAATAGGACGGGGGATGGAACAGAAAGCAGTAAAAAGGCTGAAGCGAAAATGTATGCGGAGAAGGGCATAGAGGGGCAGCTTTGCTTTCTGAGGCAGGAGCTGACAGGATTGGAGGAAGACATACCGCAGAATCCGTATCCTGACAGTGTAGATGACACGGTTGTCATAGATGAGATCAAGGGTACTTACGCAGATGTCAGCAGGATGAAAGCGCCTGTCATGGTGCATCTGGCGCAGGCAAAGTGCTATGCCTTTATCTATGCAAAGCAGAATAACCTGCCCTTTATCCGTGTCCGTATGACCTATTGTAATATAGAGACGGAGGAACTGCGGTATTTCTTTCAGGACTACCGCTTTCAGGATCTGGAGAGGTGGTTTGAGGATCTGATGCGGTCTTATCAGAAGTGGACAGACTATGAGGCAGACTGGCGGGAAAAAAGGCAGCGGTCCATCCGGGAGATTGATTTTCCCTTTCCCTATCGGGAGGGACAGAAAGAGCTGGTCACTTATGTCTATCAGACCTTGTACCACAAAAAGAAATTGTTTATTGAGGCGCCCACAGGGGTGGGGAAAACATTATCCACGATATTTCCATCGGTGAAGGCGGTGGGGGAGCAGATGGCGGAGAAACTGTTTTACCTGACGGCAAAAACGATTACCAGGACTGTGGCGGAGGAGGCCTTTTCTATTCTGCGGGATAAGGGGCTGCTGTTTAAGACAGTGATATTGACTGCCCGGGACAAAATCTGCTTTTTGGAGGAAGCGGAATGTAATCCGGTGGCATGTCCCTATGCAAAAGGGCATTATGACAGGGTAAATGATGCGGTTTATGATATGTTGACTCATGAAGTCAGTTTTACAAGGGAGTTGATAGAAGCATATGCCGTGAAGCATCAGGTCTGTCCGTTTGAGATGTGTCTGGACATGAGCCTGTTTGCGGACGGAGTGATCTGTGATTACAATTATGTGTTTGATCCCCATGTATACTTAAGGCGATTTTTTGCGGAGGGTGTCAGGCGGGAGTATATTTTTCTGGTGGACGAGGCGCATAATCTGGTGGACAGAGGGCGGGAGATGTACAGTGCCGAACTGAAAAAGGAAGACTTTCTTAAGCTCAAAAAGGTGGTCAGGGGGTATGATAAAAAGATGGGATCGCTGCTTGAGCGCTGTAACAGACAGCTTCTAAACTATAAAAAGGAATGCGAAGACTATCGGACTTTGGAGAGTGTCGAAGCGTTTATCCTGCCACTGAATAAGCTGGCGGCACAGATGGAAAGGTTTCTGGAAGACTATGATGACAGTCCTGTCAGAAAAGAAGTATTGGAGTTTTACTTTGAAATTTCGCACTTTTTACTGATGTATGACAAGTTAAATGACAAGTATGTCATTTATGGGGAACTGCGGAAAGACGACAGTTTTGTATTGAAACTGTTCTGCGTCGATCCCTCCGGGAACCTGGAGGAATGCATGATGCGAGGCAGGAGCAGTATTTTGTTTTCGGCAACTTTTCTGCCGATTCAGTATTACAAGGGGCTGCTCGGTGGCGGTGAAGAGGATTATGAGGTATATGCTTCTTCTGTTTTTTCGCCTGAAAAGCGGGGACTTTTTATCGGCTCCGATATCACCAGCAAATATACAAGGCGGGGACCGGGAGAGTATTTCAGGGCGGCTTCCTATATTAAGGAGATTACGGCACAGAGGCAGGGAAATTATCTGATCTTTTTTCCTTCACATGCTTTTTTGAGAGAGGTTTATGATGCTTATCAGCAAACTTTTTTTGATGCGGAGCGGGAAATCTGTATTTTGCAGGAAGAGTATATGGGGGAGAAGGAGCGGGAGGAGTTTTTGAGCCGGTTTTCGGAGGTTGGAACTGATAATCTGAGACTGACGGAAATGGCTCCATCTAAGGAAGTGGCCGAGCTGCGGAAGAACAAAGGGGAAGAGACGGCCGACAGGAGATCACTTCTGGGATTTTGCGTGCTGGGCGGGATTTTCAGCGAGGGCATTGATTTAAAGCAGGACCGGCTGATCGGCGCCATTATTGTAGGGACCGGCCTCCCGCAGGTATGCAACGAGCGGGAGATCATCCGCCAATATTTCGATAAACAGACGCAAAACGGTTTTGACTATGCCTATCAGTACCCGGGGATGAATAAAGTGCTGCAGGCGGCGGGCAGGGTGATTCGTACCGTGGATGACATCGGTATCGTGGCGCTTTTGGATGAGCGCTTTTTGCAGCGCTCCTATCAGAGGATGTTCCCCAGGGAATGGGAGCAGTACCGGGTGACCACCTGTAACCATGCGGCATTTCATGTGGGGGAATTTTGGAAAAGGTGGACTTAACCGGCATCCCGCAGCCTTGCAATTTCTTCCTTATAAGGCGGCACTTTTTTATCGGGATTATCCGCCAGCGGAATATAGGGCGTCTCCAGAATCTTGGGGATGTCTGCCAGGGCGGGATGGTGGGCCACATAGGAGAGCGCCTCAAATCCGATGTACCCGTCTCCCAGATTGGCATGTCTGTCTTTACGGGCACCCTGAGGGTTTTTGCTGTCATTCAAATGAACGGCTGCAATCTGGGATATGCCAAGCAGTTTATCAAACTCTGTCAAAATCCCGTCAAAATTATGTATCACATCATAACCTGCGTCGTGCATATGGCAGGTATCCATGCAAACCTTTAATTTTTCCGAGTGAATGGTTTTTTCATAGATTTCCGCCAGATCTTCAAAACTACTCCCTATTTCGGAACCTTTTCCCGCCATGGTTTCCAGTGCAATGCAGAGGGGTGTATCAGCGGTCAGGATCCGGTTTAAGCCCTCCGTGATCTTTCGGATACCGATTTCTTTTCCTTCTCCCACATGGGAGCCCGGATGCAGTATCAGAATATGGCTTCCCATGCCTGCACTTCTTGTGATTTCCTTTTCCAGAAATTCCACGGCAAGTTCAAACGTGGAGGGATTGACTGCGTTGGCAAGATTGATGATATAAGGCGCGTGGACGATGAACTGCGTTATGCCGGCTTCTTTCATCATCTCCTGTGCTTCCGGAATCCTCAGTTCGGAGAGTTCTTTTCTCCGGGTATTCTGGGGTGCGCCGGTATAGACCATAAAGGTGTTGGCATGATAGGACAGGGCTTCTTTTACGGAGCCCAAAAACATTTCCTTCCCACTCATTCCAACGTGTGAACCTAATAATAACATATAATATGCTTCCCTCGTTTCTAAAATTTTATTTTTGACCAATACGGTAAATAATAGAAAAATAATATTGTCCGGTTTGTAAATCAGGGACGGTACCGAATCAGTCAATAATGCACAACTACAAGATATTGTAGCACATATGAAAAAACAGTACCAGAGGGGAGTGAAAAATAGTGTCGAAATTGTATGAAAAAATAATTTATATTTTGATTTTAGTCAGAAAGAACCGGCGAAAAAAATATAAAAAAAGACTTGCTTTTTTGAAAAAGACATGAGTGATTTTTTTTGAAAAAGAAACTGACACATGTGTATATGTGGATAAATATGTGGAAAAGAGGGTGTTCTGCGTCAAAAATGACATGTTTTCCATAAAAAAAGAGGGAAAAATGTGGATTACTTTTTGTGGAAAAGAAAAATAGTACTGATCTGGTCAATTTGATGTGGATAAGTTTTATGTTAACACAAGAGCAGGCACAGGAGAGTAAAAACGGAAAATAAATAAAAAACAGTTGTTTTTAAATTGTCCAAAACTATAAAAATTAAATGATTGATATCGGCCGATAATTTTAAGATAGTATAAAGCGGAAAAATGTGATAAAATATGGAAGGTGGCAGTGAGCGGTGGAGCGGTTAAAAAGTTTCACTGTCCATAATAGGCAGCCACAAAGAAAAGAGGAGCTTGATGGAAAACAGAAAATGGTATTACGAAAGTGTATTTTATCAGATATACCCGCTGGGGTTTTGCGGCGCCCCGTTTGAAAATGACGGCATACTGACAAACCGGATCAGGAAAGTGGAAGAATGGATTCCGCATATGGAAAAGCTGGGCATAAACGCGATCTATTTTTCGCCGGTCTTTGAATCGGACACCCATGGTTACAATACCAGGGATTATAAACTGATCGACAAACGGCTTGGCACCAATGAGGATTTTCAGGAAATATGTGAAAAACTGCATAAAGCAGGTATCAAAGTGGTGCTGGACGGCGTGTTCAATCATGTGGGACGGGGTTTCTGGGCATTTCAGGATGTGGTGAGAAACAGGGAGCACTCCCCCTATCTGCACTGGTTCCATATCAGCCTTGAGGGAAATTCCAACTATAATGACGGGCTCTGGTACGAGGGCTGGGAAGGAAATTATGATCTTGTAAAATTAAATCTTCAGAACGAAGAGGTGATACGGCATATATTTGACGCGGTAAATTACTGGATCGATACCTTTGACATCGACGGGCTCAGGCTGGATGTGGCGTACTGTCTCGACCATAATTTCGTAAGGCGGCTGCGTCAGTTCTGCGACGGTAAAAAACAGGATTTTTATCTGCTGGGAGAAATGCTTCACGGGGATTATAACCAGATGGTGAACGACGGCATGCTGCATTCCGCTACGAACTACGAATGCTATAAAGGGCTTCATTCCAGTTTTAACAGTATGAACCTGTTTGAAATCAATCATTCCCTGATGCGCCAGTTCGGACCGGAAAACTGGACGTTATATAAAGGGAAGCATATGCTGTCCTTTGTGGATAACCATGATGTGACAAGGGTGGCAAGTATTCTGGGCAATGAGAAGCACCTGCCGCTGATCTATGCGCTGATGTTCGGTATGCCGGGGATTCCCTGTGTGTACTATGGAAGTGAATGGGGGGCAAAGGCGAACAAGAGCGAAGGCGATCCTGCGCTCAGAGCCTGTTTTGATGAGCCCGTGTGGAATGAGCTGACGGATCAGATCGCAAAGATGACGGAATCAAAGAAGAACTCGGAGGCGCTTAACTATGGAGCGTTCCGTTCCGTAGTCCTGACCAATAAGCAGTGTATTTTTGAGAGAAAGTCGGAAAACGAGAGAGTGCTCGTGGCTGTCAACGCGGACGGGGAGAGTTATACGGCACACTTTGATGCGGGCTGCGGCCAGGCGGTGGATCTGCTGACAGGACAGCTGCATGACTTTGGCGGCGGAAGCGAACTGCCTCCTTACAGCGCGGCGTTCTGGAAGATGGAGAAATAAAAGAAACGGCGGATTTTCGGATAGAAAGAAGAAAAGGAACAGGCGGCATATACGGAGAGAAAGGTAAGGGCTTTTATGGCACAGGGATATGAAAGGCAGGCGATAGGCGTATTTGAGCTGGACAGCTATCTGTCCTGTTTTGTGGCGCTGGACGCGGCGGCGAAGGCTGCGGCGGGGAAGATCCAGGGGGTGGAAAGAAACCGGTTAAAGAGCGGCGCCTGCGTTAAGATGCGGGGCAGCGTTTCGGATGTGCGGGCGGCAATGGAAGCGGCGCTCCTTGCAGCGAAGGAGATGGAATCGGAGGTGTATTCTCATACAATCATCGCCTCCCCTTCGGAGGATTCCGAGCTGGCGATCAGGATGACGATCAACAAATAATCGGCTTTTGACGGCGGATGCCCCGGCATCTGCGCAAACAGGATAAGGAGACGGAGAGATGAAAGTATTTAAAGCCCTTGGGCTGGTGGAGGTGCTTGGCAGTGCTGACGCCGTTTTGGCGGTGGATCGGATGGTAAAGACATCGGAAGTGGAATTTCAGACATGGCATACGAAATGCGGCGGTCATACAACGGTATTTGTCAGCGGCGATGTGGCGGCTGTGACGGAGGCGGTGGAGATGGTAAAGACAGATCCTCCCTGTGAGATCATAAAGACGGCTGTTATTTCCAATCCCTCTGAGGAGGCGGAGAGGTTAGTGCTGGAAAATCGTGAGAGCAGCAGGTTTGCAAGAGCGGCGTTTGAGAAAACGGAGAGTTAAAAGAACCCGCAAAGCCTTTATTTTTCACAAAATAAACACAATCGTATCACAATTTTAACATAAATAGAGAATAAGATAAAAGCATCTGATGAGGAAAAGGTTCGTATCAGATGCTTTTTCAATGATAAAGAATGGCGGTGTGCCGGGGAAGGATTACGAACCGGGCGCATGGCGGTATAAAAAATAAAAAAAGGAGAGGCGGTTATGGAATATCAATACGGTCAGAACAATGAAAACAACGGTTATCCGGGAAACAATTATACTTATTTTCATCAGGAACCTTACGGAAACGGACCGATTCCGGGAGAACCCAAAAAGAAAGAGAAAAAAAGCGGCAGAGGACTTATTCCGATCTGCCTTGTGCTCTCCCTTGTGATGGGGACTGCCGGCGGCGCGTTAGGAAGCGGTATCGTGATGCAGTACAACAATAAAAATGCGGTGAAGGTGCAGGAGCAGCAGGTATCGGAAGAGGGGCTTTCCGAGACAACGGAATCGGCGCCCGTAACGCCTGCGGCGGCAACGGCGGTATCCGGGCTGACGGTAGGACAGATCTCGAAGATGTGTATGCCCTCCGTTGTGGCGATCACGAATAAAGGTGAGGTGGAGATCAGAAGCCTCTGGGGAACCTTTACCCAGGAGAGCGAAGGTTCCGGCTCCGGCGTTATCATCGGCAGGACGGACCAGGAACTTCTGATTGTTACCAATTATCATGTGGTCTCCGGTAATAAAGAGCTGAGCGTGCTGTTCAGCTATCAGGAGGAGGACAGGGATATCTCCGAGGCGCAGATCGCAAAGGCACAGATCAAAGATTACAGTTCCAGCAAGGATCTGGCGGTGATTTCCGTGGATATAGCAAGCCTCTCTCAGGAGACGCTTGACAATATCAAAGTGGCGACATTGGGAGATTCCAATGACATGGAGCTGGGAGAACAGGTGGTGGCAATCGGCAACGCGTTAGGCTATGGGCAGTCCGTGACCACAGGTATCGTCAGCGCGCTGGGGCGCAGCGTATCCACCCAGGGCGCAGACGGACAGACGGAGGGACTCGGCAGTGAAAACCGGTATATCCAGACCGATGCGGCAATCAACCCCGGCAACAGCGGCGGAGCCATGTTTAATATGAAAGGAGAGCTGGTGGGGATCAATTCCGCCAAGTCCGCAGGCGAATATGTGGAGGGTATGGGCTATGCCATCCCGATTTCCGATATCAAAGAGGATATGGAGAGAATGATGCAGCAGGAGACAAGGACCCTGCTGGCGGAGAATGAAAGAGGATACCTCGGCATCAGCGTCTCCAATGTAACGTCGGAGATCAACGAGGCTTACGATATCCCGCTGGGCGCCCATATCAGCAGCGTGACGGAAGGCTCTCCTGCGGAGAGGGCGGGCTTGCAAAGAGGCATGGTGGTCACGGCGATCAATGGAAAATCCGTTCGTACAAGGGAGGAACTGATAGAATATCTCTCCTATTATAAAGCCGGCGAAACGGTCAGCTTTACCGTGAAAGTCAGAACCGATGCGGGCTATGAGGACCGGAATTTTGACGTGACGCTGTACAGCGCCGAGGAAGCCGGGATCACAACACAGGAGAACCAGGTACCGGGGACGGATTCCAACTCAGGAACCGAATATGTACTGCCTGATGGCCAAAATCCTTTTGGCGGCTTCTTTCCGTTTTTTAATGATTGATAACACTTGACAAATCAGGCCAATATCCACTATGATTCTCTTTAGGAAAAAGAGGACAAAGGTGATAGCGCAGTTTGAGCCCTTTGCCGACGACACGGCAAGGGGCTTTTGCATATTTTTTACGTTACTTTCACCCTTCTAACCCGATATGAGGAGGAAAACAGTATGAGCAGGACAGCAGGGAAAGAGCTGGCAAAGACCTATGATCCCAAGGGCATTGAGGACAGGATCTACGCACGATGGCTGGAAAAAAAATATTTCCATGCGGAGGCGGATAAAACAAAGAAACCTTTCACAATTGTGATCCCGCCCCCCAATATCACGGGGCAGCTCCATATGGGACATGCGTTCGATAATACGATGCAGGATATTCTGATCCGTTATAAGAGGATGCAGGGCTACAACGCGCTCTGGCAGCCGGGGACGGACCATGCCAGCATTTCCACGGAAGTAAAAATTATAGAGGCCCTGAAAAAAGAGGGGATTGATAAACATGATCTGGGCAGGGAGAAGTTTCTTGAGCGTGCCTGGGACTGGAGAAGAGAGTACGGCGGCAGGATTGTCGAACAGCTTAAAAAAATGGGTTCCTCCTGTGACTGGGACAGAGAGCGCTTTACAATGGATGAGGGCTGTAATAAGGCCGTGACCGAAGTGTTCTGCAAGATGCATGAAAAAGGCTGGATCTATAAAGGGGCAAAGATTATCAACTGGTGCCCTGTCTGCAATACTTCCATTTCCGATGCGGAGGTGGAGTATGAGGAGCAGGCGGGACATCTGTGGCATATTAAGTATCCGCTGGCTAAGGAGGACGGAACACCCAGTGAAACGGAGTTTCTGGAGTTTGCCACAACCCGTCCGGAGACCATGCTGGGGGATACGGCGGTGGCAATCAATCCGAACGATGAGCGCTATGCTCATTTAAAGGGCAGAAAGGTACTGCTTCCTATTGTAAATAAAGTGATCCCGATCGTGGAGGACGACTATGTGGATATGGAGTTTGGGACAGGCGTCGTAAAGATCACGCCGGGACACGATCCTAACGACTTCGAGGTGGGCAGGCGCCATCACCTTCCTGTTGTAACCATCATGAACGATGACGCCACGATCAATGAAAACGGCGGCAGATACGCGGGGCTTGACCGGTATGAGGCAAGAAAACAGATCCTTGAGGAACTGGAGAAGGAAGGGCTTTTAGGCAAAACGGAAGACTATACCCACAATGTGGGAACCCATGACCGCTGTAATACGACCATAGAACCTCTTGTGAAGGAACAGTGGTTTGTCAGGATGGACGAGCTGATCAGGCCGGCGGTGGAAGCCGTGAAAAACGGGGAAGTAAAGCTGATCCCTGAGAGAATGGAGAAGATCTATTATAACTGGACGGACAATATCCGTGACTGGTGCATCAGCCGTCAGCTCTGGTGGGGGCACAGGATTCCGGCTTACTACTGCGATGAGTGCGGCGAGGTGATTGTGGCAAGGCAGGCGCCTAAGGCGTGTCCGAAGTGCGGCTGTGAGCACCTGAGGCAGGATGAGGATGTGCTGGATACCTGGTTTTCTTCGGCTCTGTGGCCTTTCTCCACACTTGGCTGGCCGGAGATGACGGAGGATCTGAAATACTTCTATCCCACGGATGTGCTGGTGACAGGCTATGATATCATCTTTTTCTGGGTGATCCGTATGATCTTTTCGGGATATGAGCAGATGGGAGAGCGCCCTTTCCATACCGTATTGTTCCACGGGCTGGTGCGGGATTCCCAGGGAAGAAAGATGTCCAAGTCTCTGGGCAACGGCATTGATCCTCTGGAAATCATCGACCAGTACGGCGCGGATGCGCTGCGGCTGATGCTGATGACCGGAAACGCACCGGGAAATGATATGCGTTTCTATTATGAGAGAGTGGAGGCGGCGCGCAATTTCGCGAATAAAGTATGGAATGCTTCCCGGTTTATCATGATGAATATGGCCTCCTTTACGGAAAAAGGCAAGGAGATCACGGAGCCGGAGGCGCTCGAGCCTGTGGATAAATGGATTATTTCCAGATTGAACCGCCTGACAAAAGAAGTGACCGAAAATATGGACGGCTTTGAACTCGGCATTGCGGTACAGAAGGTGTACGACTTTATCTGGGATGAGTTCTGTGACTGGTATATTGAGATGGTGAAACCCCGTCTTTATAATACGGATGATGAGACAAGCCAGAGGGCGGCGCTCTGGACGCTGAAAAATGTGCTGATCGATGCGTTAAAGCTTCTGCATCCCTATATGCCGTTTGTTACGGAGGAGATCTTCTGCTCCCTGCAGTCCGAGGAGGAGTCGATCATGGTTTCAAGCTGGCCGGTCTATCGGGAGGAGAGGAATTTTGCGGTGGAAGAGAGCGCCATTGAGACGATCAAGGAGGCGGTGCGCGGCATCCGCAATGTGAGGACTTCGATGAATGTGGCGCCCTCCCGAAAAGCTGCGGTCTATGTAGTGACGGAAAATGAGGATGTCCGGGCGGCGTTTGAGGAGGGAAAACTGTTCTTTGCTTCACTCGCTTCGGCTTCCGAGGTAATGATACAGGGGGATAAAAACGGTATTGCGGAAGACGCGGTATCGGTGGTGATCCCGGGAGCGGTGCTCTATATGCCTTTTGCGGAACTGGTGGATTTAAAACAGGAGAAGGAGAGGCTTCAGAAGGAAGAAAAGCGCCTTCAGGGCGAACTTGCCAGAGTGAACGGCATGCTGAAAAACGAGAAATTCCTGGCAAAGGCGCCGGAGGCTAAGATCGCGGAGGAGAAGGCGAAGCAGGAGAAATATACTCAGATGATGGCGAAGGTGCAGGAAAGACTGGCACAGTTATGATACAGGCTTTTCAGGAAGCGCAGGAATATATCAATCATATTCCGAAGTTTGTGAAAAAAAATACGATGGAGGACACGAGGGCTTTTTACAGGAAGCTTTCGTGTCCCTGTCAGGACAGAAAAGTGATCCATGTGGCAGGCACGAACGGAAAGGGTTCCGTCTGTGCCTATTTGCAGTCCGTGCTGATAAGGGCGGGCTATAAAACGGGCCTGTTTATTTCGCCTCACCTTGTGGATATCCGGGAGAGGATACGTCTTGACGGCGAACTGATTTCCGGGGAGGAGTTTACCGCGGTTTTCGGGCAGGTGAGGGAGGCGTGCGATAAAAAAGGCGGGGCATCATATCATCCCAGCTATTTTGAGTACCTCTATTTTATGGCAATGCTGTATTTTGAAAAGCAAAAGCCCGATATCATCATTCTGGAGACCGGTCTGGGCGGCAGACTGGACGCCACAAACTCTTTTCCCTCTCCCTGCATCAGTATTATAACAGGGATCGGCATGGACCATACGGAGTATCTGGGGGAGACTTTGGAGGAAATTGCGGCGGAAAAAGCGGGAATTGTCAAAAAAGGAATACCTCTCGTCTATTTTGCGAACAATAAAAAAGTATCCGCCGTGATAGAAAAAAGTGCGAAAAGGGCGGAATCTGGGGCTTTTTCGGTGAAACCGGAGGAAATCTGCCTGAAAAAATATGATGAGAAAGGCATTGATTTTTCTTATTACTCTGGGTATTATAAATATAGTACCTTTCATCTTTCCACAAAAGCCCTCTATCAGCAGGAAAATGCGGCGCTTTGCATCAGGGCTCTGGCAGTGCTCGGAGAGCGTAATGAAGTGAAAGTGTCCGGGGAGGAACTGCTTGCGGGGCTTGCGGATGCACACTGGGAAGGCAGGCTGGAAGAGGTTCTGCCGGGAGTGTTTCTGGACGGTGCCCATAATCCCGACGGAGTGAAGGCATTTTTGGAAAGTGTCAAAGCGGACAGGATGTGGAGTGAGGAAAAGACAAAGATGAGCCATGTTTTACTGTACTCATCACTTGCGGAGAAAGCCTGCGAGGAGATGATCGGGGAAATAGCGGCGTCCGGGTTGTTTGAGGAAATCATTGTCACAAAGATAGAGAGTCCCAGGGCGGCGCCTGTCAGGGAACTGGCCGCTTTGTTCGGAGAGAAAAAGGTAACCGTAATAGAAGAGTTGAGAGAAGCTTTTACGTACTGTCTGCATCAAAGGGCGGCAGGAAGTAAAATTTATATAGCCGGTTCTTTGTATCTGGCGGGAGAAGTGATGGCTCTTGTCAGGGGGATAAAGCATTCGCCCAAAAAGCGGCGGAGCAGTCGGGAAGCGGATGGTTAACGGAGAAAGTAAATGATTAATTTTGAAGAGGAAATCAAGAAGTTTCATCCCAGCCTGGAAGTGGAGGACGCGGAGGACGCGATCTATAATCAGGATATGACGGATATGGCGGATCTGGTGGTGAAGGTAGTGAAAGAAGCCAGAGAGCTTGAGTTGGAAGAGGAAGAGTAAACAGGAGTTTATTGGATGGTATGTTATAATTGCGGCTGCAATCTGTCGGAGCATGCGTTCTGCACAAACTGCGGCGCGGATGTTTCCGTATATAAAAAAGTTATAAAAATATCCAACAGTTTTTATAACGAGGGGCTGGAAAAGGCAGGCGTCAGGGATCTGACGGGTGCAATCCAGAGTTTACGCCAGTGTTTGAAATTTAATAAGAATAATGTGGAGGCAAGAAATCTGCTGGGGCTTGTCTATTTTGAGACAGGGGAAGTTGTGGCAGCCTTAAGCGAGTGGGTGATCAGTAAAAATCTGCGCCCGAAAAAGAATATTGCGGATGACTATATTGAGATCGTGCAGAGCAATCCGACCAGACTTGACACCATCAATAAAACGATCAAAAAATATAATCAGGCGCTTTTGTACTGTAATCAGGAATCCAAAGACCTGGCGATCATCCAGCTAAAGAAAGTATTGTCGCTGAATCCGAAATATATCAGGGCGCATCAGTTGTTAGCGCTTTTGTATATTGACGCGGAGGACTGGCAGAGGGCGGAGCGGGAGCTTTTGCGCTGTGAACAGATTGATGCGGGAAATACCACCACCAGGCGGTATCTGAAAGAGGTGAACCTGATGCTCCATCCGGAGGAAACGGAGGATGGCGGCAGGGCGCTGAAAAAGAAGAAAAAGGAAAAGGCGGATGAGATACTGCGCTATCAGAGCGGGAATGAGATGATCATCCAGCCGCTGGATGTGAAGGAGCCCAGGGGCGTCAGCTTTTCGGCGATATTGTATTTGCTGATTGGTCTGGCAATCGGGGTGGCAATGACCATATTTTTGATCCTGCCGGCGAGAATCCAGGCGGCCAGGGACAGTGTCAGCGATCAGCTGAAGAACGTCAGCGAGCAGCTTGCGGCGGAGTCGGCGACAACCAATGACCTGCAGCAGAGGCTGGATACGCTGCAGAGAGAGAACAATGATCTGCGCTCGGAGATGGAAGCCTATGTGGGATCGGACGGAACGATCCAGATCATGGATAATATGCTCTCCGCGGTGAACGGGTATCTGAAAAATCCGGAGGATGTGGAGCAGGTGGCGTCCTATCTCGAGAGCATTCAGAGCGAAGTGACGCTGACGGAGACCTCGGAATCCTTCCAGGCGGTTTATAAGAGTCTTTTGGAGGCGGTGGGACCGAGCGTGGCAAAGACCTACTATGAGGACGGTATGGCGGCTTACCGGCAGGAAGTGTACGCAGATGCGGTACAGAATCTGGAGAAGGCGTATATCTATGATTCGGGAAATATCGATGTGGTCTATAACCTTGCGAATGCCTATTACCGGAATGAGGATTATGTCAATGCGGCAATTTATTATCAGCTTGTGGTAGATAATTTCTCCGGGACGGAGCGGGCAAGGCGCAGTGAGGATTATCTGGAAGAGATAAAAAATATGCAGGGTTAAATAAAAAAGTTAATATTATATATCATACGAAAGAGAATGCCGATAAGCGGGGCGTTCTCTTTCTTTTTTATTTCATTTTTGGAAAGGGGAATTTTATATGGAGGCGGATTTCAAAGTAATCGACAACTTTCTGATGGTAAGAATGCCGGCTGAGATCGACCATCATCAGTCGGGGGCTATCAGCAGGAAGGCGGATTCCTTCCTGATGCAGGATTCCATTCAGGGGATCGTGTTTGATTTTGAGGACACAAAGTTTATGGACAGTTCCGGCGTGGGTATCATTATGGGCAGGTACAAGAAGATAGCCTGTCTGGGCGGGAGAGTCTATGCCATTCACGCGGACAGGCAGATACGCAGAATCCTGTACATATCGGGTTTGTCCAGAATCATGGAAATTATGGAATAAGGGGAGGAGATACGGATGAAACAGGAAGAAAAGAAAATCAGCAGAGGGTATGATAATGAGCTGCGGATGGAGTTTGACGCCATTTCCTGCAACGAAGGGTTTGCCAGGATGGCGGTGTCGGCGTTTATCGCTCCCCTAAATCCGACGATGGAGGAGATGGCGGATGTGAAAACCGCGGTATCGGAGGCGGTGACAAACGCCATTATTCACGGCTACGGCAATGTGCAGGGGTATGTGCCGGGACGGATGCAGTGCCCCCGGGAGATCAGCAGCGGGAAGGTGCGGATGCACTGCCGCATAGAGGGGGATGTGCTGCTTGTGGAGATAGAGGATAATGGGCGTGGAATCGACAATGTGGAGCAGGCTTTGGAGCCTCTTTTTACAACAAAACCGGAGCTTGAGCGTTCCGGCATGGGATTTGCTTTTATGGAGGCTTTTATGGATGATCTGCAGGTGCTCTCTGCACCGGAGATGGGGTGCAAGGTCGTGATGGAAAAGAAGCTGGGCAGCATACCGTGGCTGGAGGAATTGGAGTAGCTATGGAAGAGATGTCAGTGCTGATCGAAAAATCCCATGCAGGAGATAAGATGGCAAGAGAGGTACTGATTGAGAAAAACCTGGGACTGGTGCATCATATTGTGAAACGGTTTTTAAACAGGGGCGTGGATGCGGAGGATCTTTTCCAGATCGGCTGTATCGGACTGATGAAGGCGGTGGACAAGTTTGACCTTGCCTTTGACGTAAAATTTTCGACCTATGCGGTGCCCATGATTTCCGGTGAAATCAAGCGGTTTCTGCGGGACGACGGCCTGGTGAAGGTGAGCAGGAGCCTGAAAGAAAACGGCTGGAAAATCACCCGGGCAAGGGAACAGTTTCAGCATGAGAACGGGCGGGAGCCTACGCTGGAGGAAGTGGCGAAGGTGACGGGGCTTTCAACGGAGGAAGTGGTCATGGCGATGGATGCCGGGGCGGAGGTGGAATCGATCTACAGGTCCATCTACCAGAGCGACGGCAATGAGATTTATCTGGTGGACCAGATTGCCAGCAAGAGCAATGAAAAAGAAAAGCTGCTGAACCATATGCTCTTGAAGCAGCTTCTCTCCGAACTTGCCGGGGAGGAGAAGGAGCTGATACGGCTGCGCTATTTTCAGGGAAAGACGCAGACGGAGGTGGCCGCCAGGCTGGGCATCAGCCAGGTACAGGTGAGCAGGCTGGAGAAGAGGATTTTGCGGCGGATGAGAGAGAGGGCGGTGATGTAAAGGTTTCGGATATAACGGAAGCCGGGAGAAAATTTGAATTTTAATAGAAGGTTGAAATTTCAACAGACGGATTTGCATAATGAAAAGCCTGCCTGGTCATAATAAGCAGAACGGTTAGTAAAGAAAGAGGCGGGCGGAGTATGGCACAGGAGACGGTTTATATAAAGGCGGAGCGGAATACGCAGATGCAGGCGGACGATGTGTTTTTGAAGGACATTGCCAGCCTGTATTGTGAAGATAAGGCGATCCTGGCAAGGGTGAAGGCGATCAAGCTGCACACCTTCCATGAGAACGGGAAGAGGCGTTTTTATATCAGCATGACGGAAGTGATTGAACTGGTGAAGGGAGCGGTTTCCGGCGTGGAGGTGGAGAGCATCGGGGAGCCGGATATGATCGCGGAGCGGATTTATGTGGAGAAAAAGAAGGGCTTTGTGGAAGTGCTTAAAATTTTGCTTGTCTCTTTTGTCTGTTTTTTCGGGGCATCTTTTACGATCATGGCTTTTCACAATGATATCGGTATTGTGGATGTCTTTGCAAAATATTATGAACTGGTGATGGGGGAGGAGTCGAGCGGCTTTACGGTATTGGAAGTCAGCTACAGCATCGGGCTGGCGGCGGGTATTATAATCTTTTTTAATCATATCGGCGGCAGGAGGCTCACGAAAGATCCCACGCCCATAGAGGTGGAGATGGCAATCTATGAAGAGGATGTGGAAAAGGCACTGATCAAGACGGCAGGCAGGGAGGGAGAGGAAGTTGATACAAAATAGCGGAATGTTCCTGTTTCTGGCGGTTTTCGGGCTCTCGGCAGGACTTTTGGTCTCGGCAGGTATTTTTACGGTACTGCTGGCGGTCGGGCTGACGCCCCGGTTTGTGGGAACTACCCACACCGCAAAAAAGATATTTTTATATGAGGGATGTATTACGGCGGGGGCGGTGCTCGGCACGCTGTTCAGCGCGATCCCGGTGATGGGATGCGCGGGAGAATGGCTGAGAGAACAGCTTTTTTCCATGGGAGGTGAAGGCGGCGCGCTGGTGTCCGTGCTGGATATCGGAGGAGAGGTATTTTTGGGGATAGCAGGATTGTTTATCGGGATGTTCGTGGGATGTCTTGCGCTTGCGATCGCGGAGATGCTTGACAGTATCCCTATTTTTGCCAGAAGGACATCCTTTCGGCACGGGCTGGGGACGGCGGTGCTGGCGGTGGCGGGGGGGACGCTGGAGGGTGCCCCCTTCGGCGCGCTGTACGGCATGGCCTGCGGCGCGGTGCTGTCTATCTGCTCCGGCGATTCGGACATTACCGTGATGTTTGCAAATGTGGGGCTGCCTGTGGCGGGCATGCTGGTACTGATTCTGGCTACCTGGACAACGAATGTCGGGAATGCTTATTCGGCTGGCATTGCGGTTGTAAATATTTTTAAAATGAAGGATGACAAGAGGGCTGCGGTAACCGCTGTCTGCGGCATAATCGGAATCCTGCTGTCCCTGGGCGGCATTGTTTACTATTTTGTGGATTTCCTGTCAGCGCTCAGTTACCTGATTACGCCAATCTGTGCGGTTTTAATCGCAGATTACTGGGTTGTCGGGCATGGAAGGAGCGGGGACTGGGAGCCGTTTGAGGGCGTAAACTGGCTGGGCATCGCCGCGTGGGTGTGCGGTGCGCTCGTAACGTATTTTGATACGTTTTTTATACCGGAGCTTGTCGGCATTGCCGTAACGGTAGTGATTTACTGGGTTTTATGCCTGGCGGTGAAAAATCCAAAGTATAATCCATTTGCAGGACGGGCATAAAAATACAGGAAGCTGTTTCTGGCAGGAAGATTCTGGTTTGTGGCAGATTGTTTCAGGGAGAAAAAGAGGGGGTAAAAAATGGCAAGAGAGTTAAGACGCAGGGAATTTACAAGCATTGTTTATGGTTCCAGCTTTTACGGCGGCGGCGGTGGCGGCTGCAGTGAGGAAGGGCTGGCTTTAATCGAAGCAATGTATCAGGAAGATGCGGATGCATCTTTAAAAATGATTGATATTTCAGAAATGGAAGATGATGCGGGCATTGTTTCCACTATGGTCGCAGCGCTTGGCTCCCCGGCTGCGACAAAGGGGAAAACGTTCCAGAAGGAATCGGTCAATGCAGTAAAGGGCATGTGCGAACAGGCCAGGTTTGAGGGGAAGCAGCTGCGGTATGTATATTCCGGCGAGATGGGCGGCGGCAATACCATGCTTCCGCTGTATGCGGCATGGAAATGCGGCCTTCCGGTTCTTGATACGGATGGAAACGGGCGTGCGGTACCGGAGCTGAATACCGGGCTGCTGCCGGTGCATGGCATTCCGACCAGCCCGATTGTCCTGGCCAGTGAAGCCGGGGACACCATGGCGGCACGCACCGAAGACCCGATGGACTGTGCTGCCTGTGAAAGAATTGCCAGATACATGTGCCAGGCGTTTGACCAGGGCATTGGCATTGCGGCATGGATGATGAATAAAGAGCAGCATCTGAAAGCATCCGCGATTGGGCAGATGACGCTGGCAATCGAGGTCGGGGACATTCTTATGGAAACGCCGCCGGCGGATGCGGTAAAAAGGCTTGGGGAATATTTTGCAGCAAAACATATCCCGTTTGAGGCAGCTGTGGAAGCGGGCACGATTACAGATATCAGGATGACGACGATGGGCGGCTTTGATACAGGGATTACGACCATCCGTGCAGATAACGGACAGGAATTCCAGGCTGTTTTCCAGAATGAGAATCTGTATGTGCAGACAGAAGGAAGGATTATTGTGACCGTGCCGGGCATTATTTCGATGCTGGATTTGGGCGGTGGCAAAATGGCGGTTCCGGTATCAAACAGTGAAACATATGCCGGACAGCGGGTTGCACTGACACTGACAAAGGCGGACAGGCGCTGGTATGACCTGCCGGCATGCTATGGCTGCTGGGAAGAAGTGCTTGCAAGTGCAGGCTACCGGAACGTGAAGCCGGAAGTGAAGTTCTGGGAAGCATAAACAGACTGCCAAGACGGCGGTTAGAATGAAAAGAAACAGGGCTGCCGCATGAAGAAAAACGATACAGGATATAGCTGGTTTGAATGGTCCTTTTATACCATATCCTGTATATGTTTTGCTTCGTGCGGCAGCCCTGTTTTCTGAAATTTCCAGCTGCCATGGCAGTCTTTTCAATTGAAGTCTTCATGCAGTTTCTCCTATGCATCCTGCATAGCCGTCTTCAGTATACATATTCCCTTCGTTTTTCCAGATGGCAGTAAGCAGTGCCGTTTTTGGTATAACCGTTTGTGGAAAAAGATATTTCATTCTGTCCGGTATCGGAGCATGCTTCTTCCAGGACACTTTCAAAACTCCGGGGCTGTTTTCTTTCGCGGCGCTTTTCGTCCTTCTGCTTGGAAGCTGTGTCGCGAAGGCTTGTTACGAAAATCACGTTTTCAATCCGAAATAAACTGTTAACATATGCTGCTTTACTCCCCTCCCTGGTTGTAAATTTCAACAGGCTGCAACATCCTGCGCAAGATGCCAGACGCACCTTCCAAAATCCGTTTTTCCAGTGCTCTTATTATTAATATCGGCTGATATGCGGATTTCTTAACCGTCCCGGGGTGTTTTGTGGCAGCAAAAATCAGTGCTGTTTTCATTGGCTGGTACAGCCAGGCTGTATACCGGCTAATCTGCCTGTATCTGTTCTTTCAGGGACTGCAGAAAGGCATATGGGATGTGCAGGTTTCCTTTTCCGGTACCGAGCTGGATATCCGGCTTGTTTTTGCCATGGAAATCCGAGCCGCCGGTAATCAGAAGGCCGAAGGAAGCAGCCAGCGCGCGCATGCGCATTTCATCGTCCCCGCTGTTTTCCGAATATACGGCTTCTATGCCGCACATTCCGGCATCCTTCATATCCTGTATCATCTGCTTTAATTCGTCTTCACTTAACTGGCATAAGACCGGATGTGCCAGGACTGCAAGCCCGCCGGCTTCCCGAATCAGGTGCACGGCCTCAACCGGAGTGATTTTCGGCCGTTCGATATAGCAGCGGCAGCCTTCGCCAAGATATTCGGCAAAGACCGTGCGGGTGTCTGGAAGCTGTCCGGTTTCACATAAATACCGGGCGATGTGGGCACGCGTCAGCACGCTGTCCGGGAATTTTTCTGCAAGTGCTTCCATGGTAATGGAAAAGCCTTCTTCTTGCAGGCGTTTTGTCATGCGTTCGTTGCGGGTTGTGCGGAAATCGCGGAATTCTTCCAGCTTTGCTTTCAGCCTGGGATATTCCGGCGAGACATAATAGCCAAGCACATGGATTTCGCGGCCTTCATAATCGCACGAAAGCTCCACGCCCGGTACCAGCTCGATGCCAAGCCCTGCCGCGGCTTCTTTCGCTTCTGCAATGCCGTCCATCGTGTCATGGTCGGTTAAGGCCATAGCGCACAGGCCGGCTTTTTTTGCTTCGGCTAAGAGTGCGAAAGGGGCAAAGGTGCCGTCCGAAGCCGAAGAATGGACGTGCAGGTCTGTAATGCGTGTGTCTGTTATCATGATAAAAACTCCTTTCCTGTAACTGCCGGGTTCTGGCAGCGAGATAACTCTGTGGGTATGTGAAAACTGTTTTTTATCATATCATACAATCGGGAAGCTGGCAAATGGGTAAATTCCGGTGCAGCCTGATGTTCTGGACATCCGGCATGCCTTGTGCTACAATAAACAAAACATTACAGGGCCGGACAGGAGCTGCCTGTGGCGGGTATTTTGGGAAGGTGAGCCAATGCGGAAATACTATATAAGCACATGGGAAAAAGAACGGGACAGAAGATATATTTTTCCAGCAGTCTGTGATTCAGAAATGAAAAATATAAGCAGAATCCATCCTCTGCTGCAAAAGCAGGCAGATGCTGTCTACCGGGCTGTCTGCGGGGATAGAAATATTTCAATGATTATAGTTTTTGGAAGTGCTTTGAATATGCGGTGTACCGGAAAAAGCGATATCGACCTTGCGGTCAAATTAAAAGAAGAATGCATATCGGACGAAATGAAAAACAGCATTTCGGAAAAAATACAGGCTGCATGTGACTGGAATGCGGATATTGTGTGGCGTGACAGGCTGCAGGAATCCGACCAGATTTTGCAGGATATCAGGAAGGGAGTGATTTTGCTTGAGCAAGCTGCTGAAACGGGCAAAAGTGAAGCTTCATAATGCTTTGCATAATTATCACTTGATTGCAGAGGATGATGCCTATCTGGATGACTGCTGCTATAATCTGCAGCAGGCAATGGAATTGGCATTAAAATTTCTGGTTGAGATACATGGGGAGCCGTATATCAGGAACCATGATTTGCGGGCCCAGCTGAACAAGCTGAATATGCTTGGGATTGAAGTGCCATATTATGAGGAAATCAGCAGAATGGCGGCAACATTAAACAGCTGGGAAGCAGAGTCACGATATAAGGACAGTTTTTCGGCTTTAATAGATGAAATTGATGCAGCAGCGGAGTATGCCAAAGCACTGATTTCATTTGCGGAAAATAAAGTAAAAGAGATTGAAAGCGGGTCAGGCTGCATTACGGATTTTTGAGGGAAACATGCAGCAGGGTACAGCTGTCTTATTTAAAAGGACTGGCATAAAAACAGATTTTCATGCTTGTGTTTTATGCCAGTCTTTTTGCGGTATAAAATCAGGCGTTTTTCTGCTCCCGCACAAGGTTTTTCTGTGCGGCAGCCAGCATCAGCTTAATCCGGTTCAGCTGGTTGACCTCGCTGGCTCCCGGGGCGTAGTCTACGG
>OFHA01000956.1_pt1 | contig 22543 bp, 26 predicted proteins | sample 1521891 | NCBI WGS metagenome assembly OFHA01 (sample SAMEA3504089, study PRJEB24116) | mouse gut metagenome | biome: mouse gut; feature: mouse-associated habitat; material: faeces | place: Denmark | collected 2011
TCAAAAAGGATGCTGCCGCTTCACGAGTTTTCATTCATTAAAGCGACAGCCCCTTATTTGGATTTTAAGGAGGAAAAATGGCAGTGCAGAGGACCTGTTATCAGGAGAAATATAACAGAAATAAGGTTTGGGAAGTGGCGGACCTGGACGGGGCTTATTACCTCCGGCAATATATCTGTGGGAAGCAGTCCGGCAGAGGGCTCCGAATCAAAAGGAAGTTTATCCAAAGCCTGGGGATTTTTGATTTTGAGGAAATTGGCAAAGAAAGCAGCTTCAGGCAGGGGCACAGGAAACAGCATGGCGTTTTTGCAAAGGAAAAACAGGGCTGCTACAAGCCGCTCTTTCGCTTAATGTATTCCCAGACAGCCCCGCGGGGGATTTTCCAGGTGCGCCCAATCCGAAACGCTTTTATCTCCCCTGCGTTTAGGAGAGAGTATGCGTAATTCCTCCCGATGGACAAAAGTTCACAAAGCTCATCTATGGTTATCAAATCTGAAAATTCTTCCTGATACATGATTCTTCCTCCCGTCTGTTTCGAATTTTTTATATTAATGTTAGCGCCAAATAATTTTCCACAAAGTGTCAGACAATTTTGGAATCTTGTTAATATATAAGAAATGAATAAAAACCAGGTGTAAAAGAGTATAACCGATAACGGAATCATAATCAGAAAGAAGTGAAAGGAACAGGGAAAATATATATTATATTTACAGGCGGTTCCATAACAAATGCAGGGAAAGGCCTGAATGTGTTTCATTCATAAAAACTTAATTTAAAATCCAAAAGACAGAAAATGGGTTGTCTTAATTTCACCTGAACTGTGGAATAAACCATTTAAAAAATTGATTCTTCGGTAAACGGATTCAGAAAGGCAAAGCCATCCAATCAAAGATAAATTTATTTAAACAAAAATAATCAATAAACAAAAGAATAAATGAAAACGATTGGAGGAAAGTGGAATGAAAAGCACAAAAATTGAATTCCGGTGCACAGAAGAAGAAAGAAGGAAAGCGTATGACATGGCGGAAAGGCATGGGCAGAGCATAAAGGATTTGATGCTGGGCGGCACAATCTATAAAAGGGGAAGGAGCGGGCTGAACACAAGAGAGAAAGCGTCCATACAGCGGATGATGACAAGCGTGAATAAAATAGACAGCGGGCTGGACATTGCGGAAGAGACAGAAAAAATCGTAAAGGAGGCCAGGGAACTATGCCAATATTTAAAGCGGTGAACGAATGTTACAAAGGGGAGCGGGATTTCAGGAACCTTGTCTTTTATTCCGTATATAAAAATGGAACCGTGAACCTGTGCGGGGCGCAGGCGGTTCTTATGGGAGACGTGCAGGGCATGTACCGTCAGATGATGGATGTAAAAAAATATTTCCATAAGGAAAACAGCAGACAGGCATTACATTACATTCTGTCTTTTAGCGAGGAGGAAGAGAATTACATAAAGCCAATGGAGGCATTGCGGATTGGATACGCGGTTGCAGCGTGTTTTCCAAAATGGCAGGTCGTTTTTGGCGTCCATGAAGACACGGACAACCTGCACGTTCATTTTGTGGTGAACTGCACTTCTTTTGTGGATGGGAAAGCCTTTGGCATGAGCCTCGTCCAACTGATGGAGAGACAAAAATATGTGGGCATTCTGGCGGAACATTGCTACGAAATGAGCCTGCCGATAGAAGAGCGCAGGAAAAGGATGTTTCAGCGGATAGAGGGGATTGCGGGATAAAAGCATTGCGGGAGAAGGACATTGGAACTATGCAGTGAAAAGTTTCTGGTGCTGAACGCGTTTCAAAGATTCCTGATTCCATGGAAATGCGATATGGTAAAGCCGGGGCGGACGTCCCGGCTTTTTGAAATGTGGAAAAAATCTAAAAGGAATCCGGCAAGGAAACCATGAACCGTTATAGGTGCGCCAAACAGTTTTACATAAGGGAACCATTATAAAAAAGAAAAATTTATATCGGAGACAGAGGAAGGAGGAAGGGACGAAGGAGTCCCGGAAAATAAAATGGATGACAGAATACGGAGCTTGTACGTCAGGACGGTGCAGGAAGAAAATCAGGGTGAGAAAATCAGCAAAAAGACATTGAAAGCAGTCAATGAACTGTTGAAAGAACGGGAGCAGGGAGAAAGCCGGAATGGGGAAGAACTTGCGGAGAAGGTTCTTCTGGCGGCCTGCGTGGCGGAGGAAAACGGGTTTGTGATGGGCTTCAAATATGCGTTCCGGCTGTTTACAGAATGTGTGCAGGAGTGAGAGAAGCACTAAGGAATGTTAGTTTGCAGTACGAAAGATGGATGGGTTTGAAAAGAAATGTGTCAAAGTTTACCTGACACATTTCTTTATTATCAGACAAGAATTTTTGATTAAGATTCTGGATGACATAAAAAGTTTGTTGAGGAAATTTGTATTTTGTATAATTTTGTTACCTGAAATGTGGATATGGCATAAACCTGTTTCCTATGTCCGAAATGACAGGTTATTGGTTAATTAAATCTTGCATACCTGATGTATATAATATATAATGTATACATTAGATATATGTATTATTAAAAATGGAGACAGAAAATGTTTAAATGTGATGGCTGTGGATTATGTTGTATGAATTTAAAAGCATCGCCTTTATATGGTGATTTGGACAGAGGAGATGGGATTTGTAAATATTTTGATTTTGGTACGAAATTATGTCTGATTTATGAAAACAGACCAGAGAAATGCAATGTGGATAAAATGTATGAACTGTATTATGGGGAATTGTTGCAGAGAGAACAATATTATCAATTAAACTATAGCGTATGCAGAACGTTGAAACAAATGGGAAAATAGTTTATTTATTTAGAATGAAGAGGTGGCATATGTCTGCTTTTTTTAGAAAGAAAGGAAATGCGCCAGCAGAGGTTCTGGCAAAATCAGCAGAGGATACGGAAGACTCAAAAATAAAAATTGGAATGGGACAGGCTCTTGACGAATCCATCCGTAATTCAATAACGGAGGCCAATGTAAAGTATACGAGGCCAGCTTACAATCCGGAAACGAGGAAAGCATATTATGATGACGGGAAAGCGCATAAAGCTGCAATAGACCGGGCTTTTTCTGATGGAAAAACGGTAAAGGATCCGTATTCAGGTTCAAAATTGTTTCAAAAGCAAAAGAATGCGAAATTAAAGTACGGAGAAGACTGGCAGCGACATGCAGCGGAGGCGGACCATATCGACCCCTTAAGCCAGATTGCAAAACGTACGGAGAAAAATCCATTTTTAACGACGGAGGATATAAAAGAAATTGGTAACAGAGCAGATAATTTTCAGGTTCTGTCAAGGGAATCAAACCAAACCAGCGCTATGGGAAAAGGAGGCAGCACTCAGGAGGAATGGGGAAATGATGCGGCCCGTATGAATAAATACAGGGAGAGGATTGAATCGGGAGAGACGATAGAGGATATACAAAGAAAGATTAAGAAAACCGGTCAAACAGCTCAAAGGCAAAGCGATAGCATAATCAGGAGAAAAAGCATTACTAATGCTGTCGAAACTGCACATGAAGCGGGTGCGGCAGGAGCGCAGAGTTCCGGCGTCACTGCCCTTACGATGTCGGGGATTATGAATCTGGTTGCTGTTGCGAAAGGAGAAAAAAGTGGAGAAGAAGCGATGGCTGACACAATAAAGGAAGGAGGGAAGGCGGCAGTGACGGGATACGCAATGGGAGGCGGCCTTACGATTGTATCTCAGACATTATCTTATTCATCATCAGAATTTATCCGGGAACTTGCGAAAGCTAATGTTCCGGGAAGGATAATCACTGCTGTTATGGTAACAGGCGACACATTGAAAAAATGGGGGGGAAGGTGAGATAAGCACGCAGGAATGTCTGCTCGCTCTTGGAGACAAAGGGCTTAGCATGGCCACTGCAGGGTATTCCATGGCTGTTGGACAGGCTTTGATTCCGATTCCGGTTGTAGGGGGCGCAATAGGCGCATTGGTTGGCTCAGTGTTGACAGGAAGTTATTATCAGCATTTAATGGAGCGGCTTAAGAGAAAAGAAATGGAACATCAGGAGCGGCTGCGTGTGATTGAAGAGTGCAATGCAGCTGCAGAACAGGCCAGAGCGTTTCAAAAAGAACTGGAGTCATATTTGAGTTCTTACCTTCAGGAATGCAGAGAATGTTTTGATGTAGCGTTATCGTCCATGAAGTTTGCATACCAATCCGGTGATGCAGATGGAGTAATTGCCGGAGCGAATGAAATTACATGCAGACTTGGCGGACAGACGCATTACGAGAGTGTTGAAGAATTTAAAGGATTTTTGGATGATGATTCCGTGGATGTTTTGTAGGAGGGATAAATTATGCCGATACCGATTATATTAGCAGGCTTGGGCGTGGCAGCCGGCGCATTAGGTGCCGGGGGACATTTAAGCGCAAAAGAAACGAATGAGAGAGCGCAGAAAATATCACAGGATGCGCAGAATTTATATAATAGAGCAAAGTATTCTCTGGAACAGCAGCAAAATAAAGCAGAAAAAGCTCTGTTACAGTTAGGGTATGCAAAGAAAAACACACTTGACACATCCATGCGACAATTTGTGAATTCTTATGATAAAATTAAGCATATTCAGGTGACGGAATCCATCGGGATAAATGAAATTTCCAATTTTACGATTGAGCCGCAGGACGTGATTGAAATCAGGCAGATGACGGATATTTATTCAGCTTCCATTGCGAGTGGGGCTACGGGAGCGGCGGCAGGCGCAGTAGTTGCCCTGGCAGCCAGCGGATCTCTTTCGGTAGTGACAGGCAGCCTTGCGACAGCAGGCAGTGTATTAGCTGCCGGGGAAGTGGGAGCGGCGGCAGGAATTGCAGGCTCTGCCCTGTCATTTGGGGCGGCTATGACTCCGTTGGCGGCAGTAGCGGCTCCGGTTATTCTATTTACGGGAATATCAGCTAGTATAAAAGCTGATGAAAACCTGGAAAAGGCCAGAGCCATGTATGCGGAGGCGGAAGCTGCGTCTGAAAAAATGAAAGTTTCAGAGAATTTATGCGGCGCGATTACTGAAAAATCAGAAATGTTTTATGGATTATTAGAGAATCTGAATGAAATGTTTTCAGAGTGTTCTGCTTTAATGGCAGGCGTGGTGAAGAAAAAAGAAAGGAGGGTTTTTAGAAAAGAATTGACGTCTGAAGATTTTACTGAGGAGGAAATAAGGCTCATGGCGGTAACGCGGGCTCTTGCAGGAGCGATGAAGTCAGTAATAGACATGCCTGTTCTGTCAGAAGAGGGGACGATTGCGAAGGAATCTGAAAACGTGTATAGCCAGACCATGGAAAAACTTCCGGATTTCAGCCGGGAAGTCAGGAAAGTAAAACAGACAAATTACGCTGCAAAGCCGATAAGAATAAAATCTTTGAAAGAAAAGCCGATGGATATATCCAATGCAAATGTTTCAAGGGTAACTGTTCTGAGTGGAGCCAGAAACGTGTTGGCGGTTGTATGTGGATTTATTTTTGCCACAGTATTTACCGGAGATATTGCGCAACATATTACAGAAGGCTCCAGCAGATTTTTGTTTTTGCAATCCATTACAGCAAATAAAATAGCGTTGTGGTCAATTATTTGTGCTTCAATTATAATGCTTGTCGGAAATTTTCAGAAATCAAAAATCAAAATAGCATGTAATATAGGGACAGGGACTGGAATAGGCATTCTCTATGTACAATATTGCAGGACAGTCGAGTGGATGGAACATTATATTATTTTTTCAGTAATAGTGTTTTTTGTTTTGGGAGCTCTGGGGTCATTTCTGGATGAAAAAAAGAATGCATGGAAACCAATGCCATATTTCGTCCATATGCTGATAAGTTTTGCTTTCTGGCCTGTTTTATTTTTAGGGTATGCATTTTGCAGCAAATTGCTTGGGTTTTCAGAAGGATTCTGTCTGGTGGTTACAGCATTATTTTCACTTATGGTTTCCCTGGGGGTAATGTGCATTGATGATTAGTCTGGAGGAAGAGTGTGATTACGGGTGGAAACAGATAGAGAGGAAAGTTATATTATTTAGAAAATATTTGTGAATATTCAGGAGAAAATCCCTGGAGGGCGTGCCTTCCGGGGATTTTTTGTTAAAAGTCATTTTCAGTTGGATTGGTCTTTTTGTCAAACAGGTCGCCAATGGGACAGCCCAGAATGTCGCTTAACTTATCCAGGTTTTCAAAGCGGATGGACTGCGTCTGGTTAGTCACCATCCGGTTAAAGTTCTGGTAGCTTAAATCCATCTGCTTGAAAAGCCAGTATTTGGTGTGGTTCTGCTCTTCCAGTATTTCCAGTATGCGTAAACGTACCATGTCATGTCTCCCTGCCTCCAGCGCCTGAACTGTTGTGCAGGCCTGGATTTTTTGGTTATTATACTGGAAAACTTATCCTTGCATAAATGATGTATACAATATATAATGTATACATGAGATATAAAATGTTAAAAAAGATAGGAAATGTCAGAGATGACCTAAAGCAATATAAGGCAGAAATGGAGAGATGTAAGCAGGGAAATGATAAAAAAGAGGATTATACATATACAATTGGCAGAACAAGGAAACGACCAGAAGTACAGAAAAAGAGACTGTGGCCGGAGCCTTTCAAAAACCATCAGGTGGTAGGAGGTAATGAACCAATCCACAGTATCTTAAAATAGCATAGCCAAACCTATAGAAAAGGTAAAGAATGGCTATGACAATACTAATAGTAGGAAAGTAATGGAATCTATGTATTGAAAGAGATGATGAGAGTAAAAAAATATCCGGAAAATGAAAACTGGAAACAGGAAATGCGGTGTGGAAAAGGAGGACAAAATGTTTTGTGGACAATGCGGTGAAAAATGGCAGGAAGGCTGGAAGGTCTGCCCAAAATGTGGGTGGAAAGCAGGAGATGTGGAAGAGGCGCAGTATGTGCTTTTTCCACAGATCAGGGGGAAGAAAAGAGAGAAAATAAATTCTGTTTTTCGTGTGATACATAAAATTGTCATATTAGTTACAGTGGTTATGGTGGCTGCCCATATATACGGAGAATTTCAGGAAGCGGAAAATTATAAAGCTCTTTTGTATGTTATGAGATTTATTTGTATGTGCGGTCCGTATTTTGTATTGGAATTTGTAGTTGAAGAAATAAAATGGATGATGTTGTTGCAAAAGAATCAGGTTTCGGCGACCTGCCCTGCCGGAGCAGTTATGGGAACAGAGTTCGTATATATCCTTATGGGAGTGATAGCAGGAATTATGTTTATAAATCCATCAGCCGGACAGGAATGGGAAATGATGGCAGCAGTGGTAGATGATTCTGTTGTAGATTATTTAATCACCATGAAAGGGGCGATTATCTTATTAATTTTGGCGGCTTTCATAAAATATATGCAGGGGAAATGGATGGAGCCAAAGCAGGTCAGGAAAAGCTGATTTTTAATACAGTTTGAAGAAACTGAAAGAATAGCGTAATGATTTAAGATAAGTAAATGACAGGAGGAAGATGAAATGATATGTAAGTATTGTGGAAAAGAAATACAGAAAGAATGGAAGATATGCCCTTCCTGCGGAACGGAAATTTTAGCGGAAAAAAAAGATACGGAAACAGAATGCAGGGAGTACAGGCTGAAAGGAATGCGGCGTACCGGTCGATTTTCTTTTCAGGACATGACGACGGATATAAAGGTGGAAGACGGGAGCGTCCATGTGGTTACAAAGGGTGTGAAAGAATCAGAGAGCCGGTTCCACAAACAGGAGGTACAGAACATAGACCTTCCCCTGCTGCCGGTCTGGAAAATTTCAGATATTCTGCGCCTGGCAGTATTTGGGCTGCTGGCATGGTTTACTTACGGACTCAGCATGGTTGCAGTGTTATTCAGCATTAAGATTATGGTGTCAAGGCATGTGAGGATAAAGTTAAATTCAGGGAAAACAGTAAAAATTCCAATCTGCCAGAAAGGGGATGCATCGGAATTTTTAAAGGAATTCCAATATCCATTATCAGAGATTGAAAAAAATAATGCAGATAGAATAGAAGATAAAAAATGGGCCCGGAGGGAATGGATTACTTCTGCGGCATTGCTGGCACTTGCGGCTGCCGCCATAGCAACTGGCATAACACTGAAATCTGAGAGTATGAAGAATTCCGAAGCGGAAGATGAAGAAACCGGAAATACAGAGATATTTAACAGTACAGAGGATAAAGCATTGGAAGAAGGAATGGAGGAACGGTCGGAAGAAGCGGAAAGCATGACGATAGAGGAGTATATCAGTCATTGCGAGAAAATTACAGGAGAGGAACTGGCCAGAAATCCGGAAGAATATATTGGAAAAGATATTATACTGGAAGGAAAATTTAATATTTTATCCGATTCCATAGTGATAGACTGGTTCGCTGACAGTGGAATTATAAGGGTTGATTATGACGGAAAAGCGATAGATGCGCAGGGAAGTGTTGTGGGAAATGTGATGTCAGGAGATTATGGATATGTAGCAGGAAGATATGGAGGGGAGGATGAATGGGGAACCAGGTATATTACTGCGGAAATTATTATTTTAGATAACGGAGCAGATGAAGATACAGAAACAAATATTTCAGAGGTGCAGGATTATATTTTTCCGGAAAGTGGAAGCAGATATCTTTCAGAAGAAGAAGTAAGAAATGTGGAAACAGACAGACTTCGGATAGCAAGAAATGAAATATTTGCGAGACATGGGTACATATTTAATGATGAAGAGCTTCAGAGTTATTTTAGCAATACTTCATGGTATACGGGGACAGTTCCGGCGGAACAGTTTAATATGGATGAAGTGTTGAATGATTTTGAAAAGAAAAATGCAGAATTGATTGGTAAAGTAGAGGATGAAAGAAATGAGGCAGAAAGGTCAGAAGAATTTACCATTCGTGCAGGAGTGTATGTAAACGACCAGTTGTTTGAAGACCATAAGGCTTTATTAACTTTTATTTATTATGAAGGTGATGAAGTTGGAGTGGAGTTTTCAACAGAACCTCAGTTGAACAGTATTGTCATGTATGGAGTCAGGACTGATGAAAGAACCATACAGGTGGCAGAAGAATACACAGGTGTCGTGGCAACTCTTACCTGGGATAACGAAAATGAAGTAACGGTGACGTGTTCGGGAGAATTTACAGGCATGGACAGTGCTCTGTTTGATAAAATGGTGAATACGCATTACACACTGGAATCAGAACTTTAACTGCGCTGTTCTGAAAGAGATAATGAAAATGGAAAATATAACAGGTATCAAAGAGGCAGGAGAGCCAGATGTGCACCAGAATGCAGAGAGGTTTGAAATCAGGACAGCGTATTACTGCGCCTGTCATGAAGCGAGGGAAAAATGGATGATACATTAAGAAAGATATGTCAGGAAATAGCAGAGAGCACAGGCGATATAAGCCGGAAGGAAGTTTCGGTAGCTTTAAAGTTATTTAAACAAAAAGAAAGGGAACAGCAGCAGGAAGATTATGAGGAAAAATTAAATTATGAGACAGCAGGACTCCTTGTGCCTGGTATGGAGCAAAACGGAGTGAAGACGAAAGAAAATGTGGAAGGCATTTTGGAAAGGATTCAGAGTATGGCTTTTGTGGATGGTCTCAGGTATGCAATCAGAATGTTGGAAGAAAGTATTGCATCAGGAGATTGATGGTACACAGAAAACCACCGATTTCCATACTGAGGATGGCCATGCGACATGCAGGATGTATTCAGAAGATGAAATTGTTTTCTGTATTGCCGGCGTATTTCTGATGCAGGCAGTGTAACGGAAAAGTTCTGGAAGAAGGCAGAAGGGTGGTGAGAAAGTCTGCAGGAGTTCTGGTAAATCCCCATAAATCAATTACATATTATAACAGTGAAACCACAGATTCAGGCAGGAGGGAACCCCTCCTGCTTTTTTCGCGCGGAAAGGAGGCGAAAGGATGAGAGGGATTGAAATTGCAGTGATTATCTTAAGCTGCGGCGTACGTCTTCTGGAAATACTGGACGAGGACTGAACGCAGCCGGACTGCCCTGAATCCCGGAAAAAGGTAAGTGAAACCATATCACAAACCGGACAGGAAACCATACTGCAGAAATACAGAAGGCACATCCGGACGGGAAGCCATACTGCAGAAACAGAACACAGAAGGAGGAAAAAATTATGGCAGCAGAAGCAGAACATATGTTTTGTGTAAGAGAGACGCCTTGGCACAGGTCGGGGACAGAGGTACAGGAGGCCCCGGATTCCAGGGAAGCGGAGGATATGCAGCTTCCGGCTGGGCAGCATATGGACAGTCCGGGGAAAGAGTCTGAAGCCCTCCGGGAAAAGAAGCTGTCAGATAAACAGGTCATGGGGTACATGGAAATACTGCTGCCCATGGAGGACGGTTCCATGCCTCAGCAGGAAAAGAAGGTAAAGCGTCTGGGGGAGGATATGAAACTGCGGTATTTCGACGCGCCGGATTTACAGGATGTGGGGAAAAACGCGTATCGTTTTATCAATGCGGTGTCAGATTTTGCCACCCGTGCACAGCCGCTGGCGAAAGCCGCATAGCAGAGGAGGGACCTGAGATGGAAATATTCCGGGAGGCAGTTCCGGAGGACAGCAGAAGAGAAGAAGGCGGAGCGGCGGTTCCGGCGGGCGGCAGTCAGAAAACTGCGGAAAGGAAGCGTCTGGAGCAGGCCTTCTGCCGGAAAATCGGGAAGGAACTGGCCGGATTCAAAAAGAAAGTGCTGCGGATAAACAAAGAGGAAATCTATGCGCTTGCTTATCGAATAGACTGTATGATACGGATTTATGAGATTCTGGCGGAACGGAGTACAGAGATGGAGGACCGGGAGCTTGCCTGCTGCCTCAGGGAAAAGAAGCTCCTGTGGAGCCTGTATCTGGGGTGGCTGAAAGCTCCGGCGCCGGGGGAAGAGGAGCTGGAATACAGTTTATCTTCCGGAATAGAGGAAATCTGCCGGGAAGCGGAGCGGGAGCAGAAAGGGAGGAACACGGAGGAACAGCAGATTTCAAAAACGGAAGGAACAGAATCCCCACTGGTTCCGGAAGCAGCGGATCATGAAAAAATTTCAGAACCGGAAGAAAGGAAAAATACAGATGGAAAAACTCGCAGCGACAAAAAATCTGTCTCATGAGGAATGGCTGAAGAAAAGGAAAGCGGGTATCGGAGGTTCGGATGCCGGGGCAGCCGGCTGGATGAAAAGCGGCTGAGAGAAGAACGTCCGGAGATTTATGAGCAGTATAAAAAGACCATACAGAGCAGACGGTTTACGGTGAAAGCAGCGTAAGTGGTACGGGAGGCAGGAAAACCTGCCTCCTTTTTCTGCCTGTTTACAGGACATCTGCAACCGGACATACCATAAGCGGCGGAACATGCCGGATGGAAGAAGGGATGAAGCATACAGAGCAGGAGAGAAAGGAAGTGGAGAATGTGGCATCCAGTGCAGGATTAAAAGAAGAACTTTCCAGGAAAGCCGGAACCATAAAAGAGAAAGAGGAGCTTTCCGCAAAGACCGGAAATGTAAAGGAAACAGAGGGATTTTCTGCAAAGACCAAAAACGTAAAGGAAACAGAGGGATTTTCCGCAAAGACCAAAAACGTAGAAGAGAAAGAGGAATTTTCCGCAAAAACCGGGACAGATACAGACGCATGGAGGCCCATCCGTCTGCTGCGGGCGGATGAAATTGAATGCCGGGTGTCCACTATCAGTGAAAAAGGGTTAAGTCTGCTGCTGTTCAAGGACGCCCGCGTGGACCAGAAAATACTGGACGAAACCTTCACGCCCTTTGGATGGAAGCGCACCCACCAGAGCATAGACGGGAACCTCTACTGTACTGTGGAGATCTGGGACCCGGAAAAAAGCCAGTGGATTGCGAAACAGGACGTGGGGACGGTCAGTTATTCCGAGAAGGAGAAGGGACAGGCATCCGACTCCTTCAAGCGGGCCTGCTTCAACTGGGGCCTGGGGAGGGAATTATATACAGCCCCGTTTCTCTGGGTCCCGGCGGGAAGCGCAGCCATCTGCAGGGAAGGGGAGCGGTATGTCACATCCGACCGTTTCCATGTACAGCACATCGCGTATAATCCGAATCGTGAGATCACAGAACTGCGGATTGTGAATGGCAGAGGGCAGACCGTATATGAATTGAAACAGAAAATGAAACAGCACTCCGCCCTGTCTGCATATATGGAAGAGCTGAAGCGGGAGCTTGCCCGCACCGGGGTCACCATGGAAGCGGTACTGGAGCGCTATGCCCTGAAGGAGCCGGGAGAGATGACAGAGGAGATTTATAAAAAAGCTCTGAGGAGCCTGAAAAAGACCAGGACGAAAGAGGCGGCATAAAACAGAACCGGAGAACCGGCAGAAAGAAAAAGGGAACAGGAAGGAGAGAGGACATATGTGGATGGGATATGAAGAATTTACAGAAGCAGTGAGAGAACGGATGGAGCAGGAAACAGGGGAAGAAGGGAAGGTATCCTTCTGCAGCCTGAAGAAAAACAACGGGATACGACAGGATGGCCTGGAAATCAGGGAAGAAGGGAGCCGGGCGGGGACCGTGCTCCGGATGGAGAGACTGTATGGACTGTACCGGGAAAGGGGCATGGACCATGCCATAAACCATATCCGGGAGATGCTGGGGAGAAAGCCGGACCCTGCAGCCTGGGACATCCCAGGGGACTGGGAAGAGGTCAGGGGAAACATCCGCCTGGTGCCGGTCCATGCAGACTGGAACCGGGAGATGCTGGAAAACTGTCCCCACCGGAACCTGCTGGACCTGGCGGTGGCATACCGTCTGGAACTGGAGCATGAGAAATACCGGGCGTCCACCTTTATACCGGCATGGTTTCTGAACCAGTGGGGCATTACGGAACAGGAGTTATGGGAAACTGCCATGGAGAACCTGCAGGGAGAAGCGTATAAGACAGAGTCTCTGCCAGAATTCCTGGGGACATTTCCGTGTCCGGAGCAGGAGGGGGGGGGCGGCGGGCACGGGACAGGAGAACTTCTGCGGTGTTGCGAGGCTTTATGTGCTGACAAACAGAGACATGCATTACGGGGCGGCGGGTATCTTACGGAAAGACCTGCTGGAAGAATGCGCAGGGAAACTGCAGGGGAATTTCTATATCCTGCCCAGTTCCGTACATGAAATACTGCTGCTGGCAGAGAGGCCGGAGATGGAAGCCGAAGACCTGAGGGAGATGGTACGGTGTGTCAACCGGGAGGAAGTGAGCCGGGAAGAATGGCTGTCAGAGAATGTTTACTATTACGACAGGGAAAAAGGAGAGCTTGAGATTGCCCTTTAGCCATATAGCTGTAAAGTGACAACTGAAGCTATGTTTTCTGATGAAAAATGCCAGATTTCCTTTATATAGGGAATCCGGCATTTTTATTATATTCCATTTCTATATTTAGAAATTTGACCTCCAAAAAAAGAGAAATTTGCTCTTCTAATTCAGAATAGGAAGGCTTAAACTTCTGATAGTTTTTATTTGATAAAGTAGGGGTGTAATTATAAAATTTTTGGGCAACGTAGTTAATCGCAGAGAGGTCAGATTCAGATAAACGGAGAGAGAATTCCGCAAGACCTCCAATTTTTGCAGGCATATCCATATTATATAAATCAGCGTTAATTTCCACATCCAGTATATTTTCGAATAATTTTTCAAAATCGGATTTTTGATAAGAAAGGCATTTCTTTTCCAACATCGCACAAAATTCTTTATAATACAAACTTTTGATATATGGATATATGATTTCGTTATAAAACACGAGCTCTATTGCGCATTGTTTAAAGCATTCTCTGTAGTCGCCCTTGAAGAGTTTAAGATAATCTGAAGGTTCGTCCCTGGAGATTCCGGTTCCAAAAAATATCTCTTTAAAAATATGAAAAAGCCCCTGTTTTGTGCATATTCCAGGCGAAGCTTGTAACAAAGTGCACAGAAAAAGAAAATACTCCGAGTAAAGACCTCTGATATGTTCAGTGATATTGTAAAATGGAGGTTCGTGTTTTTCTTTAAAAAAGCCCAGAGTTTGGATAAATAAAGGGATACTGAAATAATAGTCAATACAATATTGGCTGATAGCTTGTTCGCTTAATGGATAAGCATTTGTTTCCAGTAAAAGGTCAAAAAATTTTATCCATTCTTTTATGGAAAGGTTTCTGTTCTTGTGAAAATAGGGCAGGCATTCCATGTTTTGTAAAATATAGTAGTAAGAACGTGCATTAAAAAATTTATACTCATAATTACGGTGTGTTTGTGTATTTGTTTTATGATTAGAAATCATACTTTCTGTAATATAAGAAATAAATGGAGGAATATAACAATTGTCTGTATATTGCTTTTCTAATTGATTTACATTCTCTTTAAAGCGTTTAAAATGGCGCTGCACGGTTTTGTCGCCTGGTGGAGCTTGTTCCGGAAAAGCTGCATTGATAAATTTATGATATGTATGAGTCTTTTTCTGAATGAAATCTGCAAAAAAGGAAAAGAAACAATCATTAATCTGCTGTGCAATGATTTCATCAGAACTTAAGATGTTTTTTTTATGGTTTGTAATTGCTGCTTTTTGGGAATAAAGTTCTGATAGATATTTATCTGCTTTTATGGCGGAAGAGACCGCATTTATATCCTGTCGGCGAATAGTATTCATATTGAAAAAACTCCTTAATATATAATCTTTTATTATACTATAAAATGTAATAAAAAACAAGAGTAAAATGTGTGAAAATTTACTCGTTTTTTCTTAAAAAAAATTTGATATTCTGTAAATACGTTAGGAGGTGAGAAAAATTTTCCTAAGTGAAAAAATCGGAGAAAAATTTTTGCAATGGGGTGGAGGTGATGAAGTTTTTATTCAGACACCCACAGGCAGCGGAAAAACAACTTTCATTCTGGAGGTTTTGGCAAAATGCGCTGTGGAAAAAAGTAAGGAGGTTTTATTGCTGGTAAACAGAAGACTTTTGAAAGCTCAAATTTGCCAGGAATTGGCAAGAGAGCATGGGGTTTTGAGCATGTCTGATGAGGAGGTGGAAAAAATTCATGAATTTGGTGGGGTAACCGTATATACATATCAGGAAATTCAGGAAGAATTGAAAAGAAAGCCATATCCAATGGGGACTCTGTTCGCACAGCGTTTTCGGTATGTTGTATTCGATGAGAGTCACTATTTCCTGGAGGATTCCATGTTTAACCGTGGGATACCCTACATTTTAGAAGTTTTGCCGAAAATTAAAAATGCTACAAAGATTTTTCTGAGTGCAACTGGCGAAGAAGTTTTCCCTTTTTTGATGAGGATTATGCACACGGATATGACCCTGTTAAGAAATCTGGTTTCATGGAATGCCGACGAAATAATTGTGGAATTTCATGAGAGATTCTTTACTGGCGGGAGAATTTTTCAATATCAGCAACAGCCTGTGTTCAACGTGCATGATGTTCGGTATTTTCGAAATGTGGATGAAATCGTTGAAAAAATTAATGAAGATAAAAGCGAAGAAAAATGGATGGTTTTCGTCAATAATAAAATAGAGGCCGCAAAAATAAAAGAGAATCTCAGAAAAAATTTTCTATACGTGGATGCGGATGAAAAAGAAAATAATTCCGTAAAACAGCAAATTGTAAAAAACAGCAGGTTTGAACAAAAGGTTTTGATTACGACAAAAGTATTGGACAATGGCATAAATCTTAAAGATAAAAGCCTGAAAAACATTGTTCTGCTAGCAACGGAGAAAACAGAATTTATCCAGATGCTTGGCCGAAAAAGATTTGAAAAAGGCGAAGGAGGAGTGCATCTGTTTCTAATGGCACGAGGAACGCAGTACTTTAATTTCATATTGGCCAGGAAAATCAGGCCAATGGTGAATTTCATTGGTGAAATTCAGAAGGATTCCAGATTTAGGCAGGAACGAATGGATGATGCAGATTTTTATGAATCTTGCCAGAAAATGGCAATTATAGAAAATGGAAGGATTACGGTCAGCAAAGCTGCCATAGAAAAAATCCGCCTGACACAGAACTTCTGCAAGGAAATGCTTGAAAAACTGCGGGAGAATCCTCATGCGTTGGTTCTGGAACAACTTTCGTGGATTGGAAAGGAAAAAGATTTCCAGGAAGATTTCTACCTGGAAAGTTATGGAAGAAAAAAGAACTGGCAGAAAATCTTTGACTTTATGGATGAAACCAGGGGGAAGAAAATGGATAAATCAGAACAGGAAGCGTTTCGGAATAAGTTTGCGGAATTGGCGCGGGAATATGGAATAAAACTGACGGATCGCAACAGCAGACTGGCAGGAAAGGCTAAGATTAATCAATTCTGTGAAATGGAAGAGATTCCATTTTGTATAGAAGCAGTTAATAATTCCAGATTTTGGCTGGTAAAGGGGGTTGCAGGAAATGAGACGCAAAACATATGTGATTGAAGCGGAAAACGGTGTGGGATTGTACTTTTCAGAATGTTTGATGGAAAACAGTTTTGAATATTTATCACATTTTGACAGACGAATTCTGTCATTTGATACATTTGAAGCGGCAAAACAGTATGTTTTTTACAAATATGAAAATGATGGAGAAATTGATTTGGAGAAATTCAGGGTTAATTTTACGATTATGCGGGATTACTCCCGAAGATGCTATTTCTATGTGCAATCTAAAAAAGTAATCGGATATGGCATTGATGAAGAAATGAAGAATCCCTTTCAATATGCCTTTCATGTTGGCAGCAGCATTATTGAAACTGACAGTAAATGGGCAGCGGAACAGGGGGCGCGTTACGGGTTTGTGGAAGAATATGGGGAGCCTGCATATTATTATGGAGGAATTCTTTTACCTGGGGAATCTGTGTCCTTTGCAAAAATGCTGCATTACAATAGAATCTGTTGCAACTACTCGGAAATGGAGCCGAAATTACATGAAAATTAGTGGAAAAGGAAAAGAATATTTTAATGACTATTGAGAAAAAAGGATAATTATCAAAAATAAATAAATCAAGGAGGAATTTAAATGAAAAATGTAGAAAAGCATGAAAAGCTGAACGTCCCTATCTGGCAAAAATCAAATTTGACGTTGGAAGAAGCAGCGGCATATTCAGGAATTGGAATTAATAAGCTGCGAAAAATGTCGGATGACAAATTCTGCCAATTTGTATTGTGGAATGGCAGAAAACGCCTGATTAAGCGGCGAAAATTAGATGAATACATCGAAAATGTATATTCGATATGAAAGGCTTTACAGAAATTTAAAAAAAGACAGAGACGGAACTGGTTGCAAAAGGAATTGTGCCAGTTCCTTTCTAAACAAGGAGGAAAAGAAATGCAGAGAAGAAAGGACCATAAAGGCAGAGTGCTCCGTGAGGGCGAAACATACCGTAAAACAGACAGTCTATATATGTATCGTTGGACGACAGAAGACAAAAAAAGGCATACTGTTTATGACACAACTCTGGAAGGGCTGCGGGAAAAGGAAGAGAAAATACACCATGATTTACGTGATGGGATAAGGACAGGGGAATCCAATATCACATTGAATGATGTGTTTGAAATGTGGAAAGAAGACAAAGTAGGGTTAAAACAGACGACCCGTGGAAACTATATCTATATGTATGAGCATTTTGTAAAAAATGCGTTTGGCAAGCGGAAACTGCAGAAGATACGGAGATCAGACGTAAGAAGATATTATAATGGCTTACTGGACACAAAGAAATTGGCTGTCATGACGTTGGAAAATATACATACTGTGCTGCACCAGGTTTTTAAAATGGCTGTGGAAGATGGCTACATCAGGCAGAATCCAAGTGATGATATTCTTGGGGAAGTGAAAAGAGCGCATGGCTGTGAAACGCCCAAACGCCACGCCCTTACCATACCGCAGCAGGAAGCGTTTGTAGATTACCTTGCCAGGATGCCAAAATATAAACATTGGCTTCCACTGTTCACATTCTTTTTGGGAACCGGATGCAGAGTGTCCGAAGTGACTGGGCTTCGTTGGGAAGATGTTCATATGGAGGAAAATTATGTGGAAATCAACCATAACATGGTGTATTACCAACGAGACAAGGGAAAATGCGGCTTTTCTGTCACAACACCCAAAACAGAAGCGGGGAACAGAATTATCCCGCTGCTTCCAGAAGTGAAGGAGGCATTGTGGAAAGAAAGGGCATACCAGTCAGAAGTTGGGATTTCATGCAATGCTTCCATTGATGGGTACACCGATTTCATATTTTTAAATCGGTATGGAAATCCCCATAACCCGCAGACCATCAACCGCACGATCAAAAGAGTGTCCCTGGCGTACAATGAAGAGGAACTGGAGAGAGCTGAACAGGAAAAGCGGGAGCCAGTGCTGCTTCCTCCGTTTTCCTGCCACAATTTGCGCCATACGTTCGCCACCCGCTATTGTGAAAATGAAACGAACCTGAAGGTTATCCAGGAAATCCTTGGACACAAGGACATAGCCACCACCATGGATGTGTATGCGGAAGCGACGAAAGACATGAAGGTAAAGTCTTTTGAAAATTTGGAGGGAAAAATTAAAATCAGCGGAAATTAATGGCATATCCAAAACAGACAGGAAGATGGAAGTTCTATAAGAAGCAACGTCTCTGTGAGCCAGGAACTTTCCGTCCCCATAGGAAAAATGGATAAAAAAAGAATTTAAATTGCCTTAGTTCAGTGGTTGGCTTTCAAAAAATATGATACAATATAGAAAATAATTATTTTGACACATAGCTTGTAAGAATTTTTTGAACAATGAAAGATTCTTTTTATAAAACGGAAAGGAAAGATTTTATGAAAGAAATTCAGGGGTATTATGACGGAGAAACAGTGCAATTGCTGGAAGCGGCTCCAAAGAAAAAGCAAAAAGTAATTGTAACGTTTATGGATGATGAAATGATTTATGATGATTTGCCAGTGGGAATCCTGTCAACGTATGCGGTTCCGGAAAAAAGATTTTTAGAGGAAGGGGCATTTGAACGTGCCATGGTGGAAAAACATGGTAATGGCTGATGCAAATACCATGATACGCTGTATCATGGGCGATGATGAACAAAAAGTACAGGAGTTTCAAAAGATTCGGTCAACACAAAAGATAATTTATACCCTGGAAGTAATTGCAGAAGTTGTTTATGTTCTGACAAAAGTATACGAGGTTCCCCGGAAAGACGCCAGTGATGCAATACAGAAGTTTTTAAGAGCTCGGAATATTGTCTGCGTGAATTGCGAAGTAGCGCTGAAATCATTACAGTTATATGCAGAAAACCATCTTGATTTTGTAGACAATATATTGCTGGCTTATCACCAGAACCAGGGGATTGCCATATATAGTTATGACCGAAAATTAATGAAAGCGATTCAAAGGATGGATGCAGAAGATTTAGGGTGAATGCTTTTTGACATAAAAATCATTTTGTACTTTGAAGAAACTGCATTTCCTTTCCGAAAATCAGGAACAGTAGAAGGAAAGACAATAGTGTTTTTTGTAAAAGAATGGGATATGAGCTATAAGAAGCTGACCGGAATATGAAATTATTTACAGATTGTACATTGCTTGCCATTACTACACCAATGCTACACCATTTTTACACCAACTTCCGGGTAACCCTTATAACGTAATGTAGGATTACATGGAATTTAATATTAAAAAAAGGTGAAAAATAGGGATATATATTTGTAGGGAGAGTTGTGAAAAAATGTGGGTTAAGTTCCCGACGATGAAAAGTCTTGAGAAGTAAAAAGGCTTGAAATGCTTATAAATACAGTGTTTCTTGAATGTAATAAAAGTGTATAAGACGTATATTTCCATGATTTTTCCATGAATATGGAATTGTAATGGAAAAGATTTTCTTCTTGAAAAAATAGGAAAGGCGTGTTATATTAGAAATACAAAAGGAACAACCGCCCACAAGGTGGGTTGCCCTAAAATGCGAAATAGAAAAATCCACCCCGTACTCGGTCAAAGTTTAGGGGTGGTTTTTCTATGTATGGTTACTTACAAAACGTAAAAACGAATGTAAGCAATGCCAAAAGGAAAAGACCAAAGGTCATTAAATCCTTAAAATCAAAATGATTTTTCATAGGCATCACCCCCATTCTGTAAAAATGAGAGGTCAGCCCACCCTGCAACACGGTTGTCCTTGTGGAGTATTCTACCATAGAGCAAGGGCAAAGACAATCATAATTTATATATTTACAACGAAACATTATCAAGGTAAGAAAAGACTATCAGCAGTGGGGCAAGCTCCATAAGGAAGATGCCCCAAAGTCTTATTTTTACATATAATTATTCTCGTGTTGTGTGATAGTATAACCTATGGTTAGGCAGTCTTTGGGGATTTTGTGTTCTGTAAATGCTCTTGAAATAATTTTTCCATTTCTTCTGGTAACGGTTCTCTGATGATGCCAACGCCGTTGTAGTAAATATCTAAATTCTGGTGACGCTTACCCTCAATATATTCTGGTTTGGACACAACAATTTTTTCAATAAATTCGTGTATGATTTCGGGCGATAATTCCGTAAGCTGCGTGACATTTTTTACTCTGTCAATAAACCGTTGAAGACTGTCGCTTTTATTTGTTTCGGTTTCGAGGTATTGTTCCATGTCTGGGATTGCATTTTTTAATTTCCGTTGTTCTTCCTCGAATGCGGCTGACATGGTGGCAAAGCGTTCATCGGAGATTCTTCCGTTTATATTATCCTCATAGATTTTCTGAATAAGGCGGTCAATCTCGCTTACACGTTTTTTTGTTACGGTAAGTTCTTTGCGCTTTCGGGAAAGCTCCTTTTTCTTTTCTTTGCCAAATGCCGCCATCTGCTTTCTGGCAAAGTCTTTTTCAAAGCTTTGCACATACCAGAATACCCGCTGCATACTGTCCAATACGATTTCAGAAACAATTTTTTCGCGGATATAATGTGCAGAGCATAAATTGGAATGGTTACGGTAGGGTGAGCAGAAGAAGTTTGCATGTTCCCGCCTATAATTTCCTGTCCCGCTGTAATACAATTTTTTGCCGCAGTCAGCGCAGTATAAAAGCCCTGAAAACATACTGATAATTCCATGTCTGGTTGGTCTGCGGCGGTGTTCCCTTAATTCCTGCACAAGCGCAAAGGTTTCTTCATCAATGATGGCAGGATGTGTGTTTTTGAATATCTTCCATTCTTCCTGTGGCTTTACCACACGTTTCTTGTTTTTAAAAGATTTTGTCGACCCACGGAAATTGACGGTATCTCCAATATATTCCTGCCTTGACAATATATCTGCGACAACACTGGAACGCCAGTTAAACGGTATGGAAGTAAGCTTACTGTGGTTTCTCCCTATGCTGCCCCAATATTCTGTCGGGGTCATTACCTCTGCGGCTTTCAGTTTCTTTGCTATCTGTGTCGGTCCAAAGCCTGCCACACACATATCAAAAATCTGACGGACTACCTTTGCCGCAGGCTCGTCAATAACCCATTCTTTTGGATTTTCTGGATTTTTCATATATCCATAGGGCGGGTTGCTTGTGAGGGGGACGCCTGCCATTCCTTTATTGCGTATTACATTCCGAACTTTTTGGCTTGTGTTCTTGGCGTGCCATTCGTTGAATAAATCCTGCATGGGTACGAGGTCGCTGATGCCTTTGGCGGTGTCAATATTGTCCATAATGGCGATATAGCGTACGTCAAGACGCTCAAAATCTTCTTCTAATAACTGCCCGACAACAAGACGGTTACGCCCAAGCCTTGAATGGTCTTTGACGATAATCGTCCCGATTTTCCCTTGTTCAGCTAAGTCCATCATTTCCATAAATGCGGGTCTGGTGAATGTCACTCCCGAAAATCCATCGTCAACAAAGAGGCGGGGATTACGGAAACGGTTTTCTTTTGCGTATTTTTCAAGTATGGATTGCTGGTTTTTGATGCTGCCCGAAAGTCCGTCCTGCTCGTCGTCGCAGCTCAAGCGACAGTATAAAGCTGTTATTTTATCTGACTGATTGCTCATAATTCTCCTTTCCGCAGCCAGATATGATATGAATTGTAGGTATCCTTATCATACCATATCTGCCATGATACTTCAACGCTTTAAAGTCCTAATCTTATTTCGGCTGCTGATTTTCCTTTATGGCTTTTGGAGAATACGCTCCGCCTTTTCCTTTATGCTTTCTTTGGATTCTGCATTAAAGTGAGTATTGACGGTATAAACTGTCCCATCTATCTCTTTTTGAAAATTGATTGGATAAGGATATTGCGACCTGCAAAACCATGCTAACCGTTCTTCTTTTGTCATGGATGCAAGGCAGTCCGTAATCTCATCAATCATCTGACGGATGGCGGTTTCTTCTAAAAATTCTTCTTTTTCTGTGTCGCTAAAAGGTTCACTCATCGCAATGATTTCTCCCTCCTGTGTTCTGTTTTTACTGGCTGTTTCTGTCGATTTGACCGCTGATTTTCCATCGTGTCGTGGATTTGGTCTAAGCAGTTGTCGATATGGGCAGAGCGTTTCTCAATCCCGTCTGCATATTTCAGCCGCTTTCTAAGCTCCGTTATCC
>OFHA01000958.1_pt1 | contig 22529 bp, 39 predicted proteins | sample 1521891 | NCBI WGS metagenome assembly OFHA01 (sample SAMEA3504089, study PRJEB24116) | mouse gut metagenome | biome: mouse gut; feature: mouse-associated habitat; material: faeces | place: Denmark | collected 2011
TTGAGACCTTCACATCCGCCTCGTTGAAATTTTCAATCGCGCGCATACGCTCCAATTCCCGCCGTATTTTCACAAAATCAGACCATAGCGCAGTCCGGCCCGCTTCGTCATTTGGGACTTTCCCCAGATATTTTGTGTTGAACAGCGCCGCATCGTCATTCCCCAACTGGTCTATCACGCGGATCGTCTGGTTGTCCTTAAAAACATCGCCCATGCCATCTTCCGTCGTCACCATAGTGTTAATGTCAGACAACACGCGGATATCAGAGTTCACTTTATGGAAAACAAACTCGCCTGACTTTATGGCGGCCGTCAATTCCGCCTGTGTATAATCTGCATGGAGCGTATATTCGCCATCGTAAACCCTGTTTTGGCAGGTTGCGTTGACTGCGCATCCGCCTTCCGCGCCTGTCACCCAGTAAACCGCCGCCGCTTCATTCGGCCATTCCATTCCTTCCCCTGTTTTCCGCTCCCCGTCCACTGCCCTGTTTTTAACGCTGATAACCCCCATATAGTCAGCCTCTTTATAGTCGTACGCCACTAACTGGAACTTAATCCCTATTTCGTCCCTCAGACGTCTGTTAAACGCCGCAAACATCTTTTTAATTTTATCGTCCGTGGTTACAATCCCCATTGCGTTATATGTATAGGATTCTATTTTGTCCGCATATGCCTGATAAGACGCCCCGTCCACTGTCCCGTTTTCACCGCCTGTTAGCGGAACCGCCAGAGCCGCCTCTAATGCCATGTCTTTCTGGAATGTAACATAACCGTTCTCTTTTAATTCCCCCGGCTGCCGGACTGTCTGCGCATCCACTTTTGCCTCTCCAAGGTATGTAAGCACATCAAACGCGGATTCCTCATCCACATTTGCCTGAATGCTGATTTTTAAATCATTGCCGCGGACGCCGCTGTATTTCGCCGTGGCGTAACTGTTGGATGCTTTTTTTCCTCCCCCGTTTAAACGGTATGCGTAAAGCGTTTTTGCATTTAGAAATAAATCGCGCAGCCCCTTTAGCCTGTCATCCGTGTAAGGATACCCAAAAATCCTTTGCGAATCTTTTAAGAACGCTTCATTTGACACAGTAAAGACTTCATCCTCCACTCCCCAGTCCAACTCCAGAGGCATTGTCACAACCCCCCTGTCAGAAATTGCCGCAGAAGCGGAAGCGACGGAAACGAAATTAATGTACGTCCCCGGCAGCGTTTTATTTTGCGTTAAGAATGTCCCTCCGCCTAATGCCATATTCAGCCCACCTTTCCTTCCATAAACGTTTTTATCCTCTCCTCCACTTCCGGAATGGAATACTGTTTGTTGTCTTCCATGAGGATTTCAATCAAATCTTTCCTTTTTGCGAACTTTTTCGATGCCTTTAGCTGTTCTTTTGTGAATGTCTGCCCAGCCGCCTTTATGCATCCGTCTTTTTTCTTCACAGTTTCTTTTTCCGCCATTTTCCCACCTTGCCTTTCATTTTTTTATGTTTACATTTGACTGCATTCCACCCATTGCATCCTGCCGTTTTGCTTTATGCAGGAAGAAATCGTAGTTTACAAAAAAATGCAGTATGCCTTCTTTGATTTCATATTTCATTTTGCTTCCCCGCAGCGGTTCATTCCCCGCTTGAATGGTTTCCAAAAGCCAGAGCATTTTTTGCGCAGTCCCATAACATTCCTCATTGGCATGATCTATGGATTTTGGGAAATACTGGACTGCAAATTGGCATTCCATAAAATACCGTTCCCCCACATAATGCCGGAACTCCGGCTGGAGGCAGGAAATAAAAAAGCAGGGTTCTTCCATATCCTGCGCAATCTTTTCTATGTAGTTTTGGAACCCAAATTCTGAATAAAGAGCATTGCTGATCCCCTCTAAGACTTGTTGTATCATTTGAACGCATCCCCCAAAAATTTTTTTATTTTTTTCTCTAATATTTTAGGCGCCGCCTGTTCGATTTCCCGTTCAGATATAGTCAGCATAAACTGTCCCCGCACCCAGCCTTTATGATCCGCCGTCCTATGCCCATATTCCACATAAGATGCATATTCAACCGGGTTCACAATCTCAATTACATATATATTGCCAAAATGGCTCACTTGCAGCGTGTCGGCAAATTGCGCCGCGCTGCCCGTTTCTAAACCCTCTGAACCCCCGCCTTTTTGGGAAGTCCAGCCCCGCCTTAACGCGCCGCCTTTTTTCCCTGAACCAGATGCGTATTGCCCAACCGGCGTTCTTTTTACCGTTTTCGCCAAAAGCCTCGCCGCCAGCTCTTTTGCGCATGATTCCACAAACCCTTCCAGATCTTGCCCTTGAAGCTTTTCCATGTTTTTTTGGAGATCTTTTAAGCCGGAAAATTCAAAACCACCCATGCCAGCCATTACGCCCACCCCCTGAACCGTTCCAAAAGGACTTCCTGATGTGTGTCGTAAACCGCAGGGACGCCGCTCATCGCATATTCCATGACAGCCCCTCCCTGCGAAACGGCAATTTTAGAATTTGGCTTTACCTCCACATCTGGGGATAAAAACAATTTCACCGGCTGATTTGCCGCTGCCGCCGATTCCCCCTGCGCGGCGGCAGACAGTCTTTGAAACGCCACCCTGCAAGGCACATCTGTAAACACTGCCTCATCTACATAACTTGTCAGCCTGCTTGCCCCATCGGTTGCTTTTCTATGCTCTATGACAGTTGCGCGACCTTCATACATGCCCTCCAGCGCCATCTTTGCGGCTGCCCTTGCCGCTTCTAAGCCGGTTACCATTTTATCCTCCTGTATGCGGAAAATTCCGCCTGCCCATAATCCACCAGATGCCGGATAAAGGAATCAAGCCTCTGTTCCGCCGTAAAAGAGCCGTCGCCCAAATGAAATGACACCGAAACGTCCCCTTCCCTAAGCTCTTTCACTGCCGCGCTAAGGTCAATCCCATCCAGCCCTTCCGGTGAAAATGTTTTTTTCGCCAAAAGAAATTCACCCACGCTCCTGTCAACCGCTATATGGAGAAGCCCTTCTGGAATGGAGGCTGCATTACAATCATTTTGGATTTCACGGCTTACTTTCCGAATGGAAAATAACAGGGCGCTTTCATCTTCCTCTTTTGGGACGTATCCAAATGAGAGGAGCCTGTCTTTTACCTGTTCCAGCATATCTTTGCCGCCTTCCTTTTACCCACGGGATATAATGCGGGCAATGGGGATTGCTTTATGCTCAATCACTTTTCCTTCCCCGTTGCTCACTAGCCCCCAGTTTTTCCCGTTTTTTAATTCCTCATTTGTGGGGCTGTTTGTCCTCTGCGCCGCTTTCAGATATGAAATTCCCGCCACGCTTACAGCGTTCCGCTTCCGTGAAATCAATGTGTCTTCCCCTCCATGGGCCTTAGCGTCCCGGATCATCTCATATGGCACCTTGGCGCCAACAGGTTCAAACCCAACCGCCCCTTCACCAAGGACATACGTCGTGTAGATGGAAATGTCGCCTCCGGCCTCCCCAACATTTTTCACTTCAACCGGCATAGAATCGTCAACTGCCACAAGCCGCCCGTTCCATGTCCCCATTCCAAGATCCCGCTCAATCCCTTCTGCATCCGTATATTTTAAGTATGCAAGCAATTTCAGGTTCTCAAGGTTCGTCGCCACGGAAGAATGGCAGATCACAAGGCTGAACTTCTGCTTATTGTCGCCGCAGGCCTTCTGGATTGCAACATTCAATGATGTTGCCCCTACGCACATATCCTTCGTTGTTTCCGCATCCACGCCGCTTTGGGAAATATCATATGTATGTTTGCTTACAAACTCCGAATTTGCTGTCTTGGCCGCCCCAGTCCCAGTGCTGGACATCGAAAAAATCCCCTCAAGGATTGCAAGAATGACATCCTGATCCACCTCATTCCAATAGCTGTTAATCTGGTTTCTAACATTAGCCATAAAGTCCACGCCGCCGGTAATGTCATAGCTGAAATCCGCTTCCGTCCATCCCATCATGCGCCCATATGTAAAAACCCCCTGCTCAAAGGTATCCGTCTTTTCTGCCGCCAGATCCGTCTCGCCGTCATAGTTTAGCGGCTCACCGCTTATAAGCCCAAAAAACGGAAGCGTCGCATAGACCGTCCCAGTCTGGGAATTTGTGATAAAAGCGTCCCTCAGCCGCTGGTCTGGGACAATCGCTTTCGATTCCCGCAGCTTGTTCATTTTCACATTTGGGACAGCGGACATATACTTCCCAAACGCCTTCTCATTAAAACTTTTTGCATCAAATTTTGCCATTTTCCATCATCCTTTCAAAATTGCTGGTTTTATGCATCCGGATTGCCCTCAATGTAAGCCGCCAATTCTTCATACGACATTTTTGACATATCCACGTTTACGCTTGGCTTCATATCTGAAGACGCCCCCGGGGAAAACCCCCTGAATTGGAAGCCCGCCTCCCGTTTATCCGCAAATAGATATGAATCCGATTTTTGCATTTCGTTTATCTGATCTTCCCAGCCAGACAAACGCCCGTCTTCCCCAAGTTTTATCTTGGACGCATCCAGCAGCGCCTTTGCCGCCTTTACATTCTTTGCCCCTGCCGCTGCTAAAGCGGCGTCAATGGCGTTTTCTAATTTTAGCCGCTCCAATTCCTCTTTATGGGATTTCTCCCGCTCCGCGTTCTGCTGCTGCAAAGCTTCAATCTGCTTTTTCAGATCCGCGTTATCGCTGCCTGCCGCCTTTAACCCATCAAGCTGCTTATCCCTGTCAGAAACAGACTGCCGCAAAGTTTTGTTTTCTTCATTGATTTCATTAAACCTCGCTTTTGTCACAAAGTTTCCGTTCAGGGATTCCATGACTTTTCCTGCCTGCTCCTCCGTCAATCCCATTGCAATTAATTTTTCTTTATCCATTTTCCCGCCTTCCTTTCATATCCGTTGTTTTCGTGGGTGACGAACCACGAATAAATCTTGTTCTTTACCGTCTGCAATACGAAAAAGACGAAATATTTGCACAAAAAAACCACTATTGAAAATCATTTTCAAAAGTGGTTTCTTTATTTACAGGAACGTTCCGGCATCATTTCCTTAGACGCTTCCTCCTCCCATTAGATTTTTACATGTTTGGACTGTGCAGGTTTCGCATATTTTTTTAGGATCGCAAGATGACAGAGCCTCATGGATTCTCCGCTTATATTCTTCAATGCCGCCAAAACAATCATAATTCCATGATGGGAAAGGAGAGCTAAACTTCTCTTTCCACTCTTGGCGGAACTGCTGCACTTCTTCATCATTTTTTATTGCTTCCAAAATTTTCATTCCCAAATTCCTCACCCTACCATTTCTTTGTATGATCCGTATAATTCTTCAAAAATGCCGCGAAATTCCTCCTTGCTTTGACAGCCCATTACATCAATGGCGGAAATGTTGGCAAATATTTCAAGATATACATTCCTTACATCCGCTTGCCAATACTCCGCCGTATGCGCGCCGTACAAAATCCCGTTCATCTCCCCTTCTGACAAGGCGCTGATAATGTCAGACAAAGCCATGTCCCCATAATATTTTCCGTCCTCTTTAAACCATTCTGCAATCTTATCATAGTTATCATATACTTTTTTACGGGCGTTTTCAACAGACTGGACGAATTTTTTATTTTCCCAACTGTGATACTCTATGATATCCATCCGGTGCGACAGCTCATGCGCCTGCACAAAATTCATGTCATAAAGGTCAAAATTCGCCGCAGATGAATTGTATTGAATCTCATCCAATTTCATGTTATATACGAATGGGACATTCAGCCTTTCATTTAACCGATATTCCGTCGCCCCATGATACAGTATCATTTTATCACTAAATGGCGTGGACTCGCTATTAGCTAAAAGCTGTCCAAACTCCTCATTTGCCTTTCGAATGGCTTCATCAAAAATTTGCGGGATTTGCACAAAACCCGATTTATCCCCCTGTCCGGAAAAATTCGCCTTCCACTCCTGATAATCCATATCCGCTGGGATATAATATGTTTTCCCTTTTTCTCCGTCTCTCGCCGCCCGTTTGCCAATCGTCCCATAAACGTCTTCAAAATAAGGAACCGTCGTGGAACGGCAATACACATGGAATGGCGGGGCCGTCACCCCTGCCTGATAATCTTCCATGGGGAAATGCTTCCCGTCCAGCTTCCTGCAGATTTCAGATGTGCGCGAATCCAGCGTCGCCACAACCTCATATTCTTCCACGCCAAGCTCACGGAAACAGTCCCGCTGCGCCGCTGAGCTAAAATAAGCTTCCTCTGTCATTACAAGCCGCCCGGCGTTATTCTTTGATGCGTTCATTTTCTTTGCTATATTGTCAATCGCCTTTTGCGGGTCTTCCCCCAATAAAATATTCTGCGTCAGTTCTGAATGCGCTTCAGCAATCAGCTTCTCCTTATTCCCCCAGATCCGTTTTGAAAAATTCTTGCCATCAGCCGCCCAAGGCTTTAATATCACCTTTTCAACCTGCCTTTGATCGATCCCCGCAATGTCAAACCCTATGCCAAGCCCGTTCTGGATTTCATATGCCGTGTGGTAAAACCCTTCTTTATAAATGCGTTCCATGGCATCAGACACAATGCCAAACTGTTCCGCAAATAATGCCTCAAGGCTCTGCTGCGTCTGGATTTTCAACGCTTCATACTTAGAAACATGAAACTTCGCCGAAGCGTTTTCCAGCTCCTTTTCAAACCTGCCAGAAACCGCATGATCCTTCCCATATTTGATGTATTCCTTTAAGTCCCATTTCAGTTCCTTTAACTCGCTGGAAGACAACATCTTTTTCGCTTCCGCCATTGAGATATGGTTGTTTTCCGCAAAACGCCGGTACCATGCGTTAATTTTCCCTTCCAGTTCTTTTTGCGCGCGCCTATACAAATTTTGGATTTCCGCCGCCGCATCTTCCCCTTTTTTATGCTGCGCCTGCTCCAACTGGGAAAAACGCCGTTTCCAGTAATCGCTATTCTTCATCGTCCACTTTGTCCCCGCCGTCTTCCCGCTGCCCCTGTTTTCCAAACGGATCATACTGCCCCATTTCAAATTCCGCCTTCTCCGCTTCCCTCTGTTTTTTCAGCCGCGCTAATTCCCTTTGCACGTCATCCACCCATGGATGCTGCCCAAGCACCGTCTCATCTGACAATATGCCCACTGAAGACACGCAATTTGCAATCGCTTCGCCTTCATTAATCAGAACGTCCCTGTTAAAAACAATGTTCACTTCCTCGCCTTCAAACTCCCCCTGGCCGGTATTATAAAGATGGCAGTTGACAAACCAGAGGATTTCCTCAAACGCCGCCTGCAATTCCGTCTCCATGTCATTTGCATCTAAATCAATGTCAGAATACATGGATTGAATGTTCATTTGGTTTGGGTTGCCTGACAAACGGTCGTCTTTCGCATCATAGCCCATGGCATTCTCAATCAGGGCTTTCTTCATCGCCTCCAATATGCTTTTGTAATTCTCCGCATTGACCGTGACTTCCAGCGTTTCCACCCCGCCTTTCGCCTCCCCGTCATAACGGACCTTTACCGCCCCAAATTCCGCAAGGTTCCGCCTAAATTCCCCCAAATCCGTCCCGTCATAATTTTTTAATATGAGAATTGTATTCCGTGAATCCTCCTGCATGTTGTTTTCAAAATCTGAAAGCATGGCATTAATCCCATCTTGCAGGGTTTTCACCTTTTTGATAAGCGGGATTTCCTGTTCATTGTACTTTAATGGGATTAACGGGGTTTTCTGCCAATTCCAGCCGCGCGCATCCCCGTTTTCATCTACAGCGGTAACATAAGGAGATTCAAACATTCCATTCCCCACGCTGACGTCAGGAACCAGCCTGCCGCCGTCCAGCTCAAACCTATGCACGCCATTCGAATCGTAAACTTCCACCTTTTCGATTAAGACAGGCGCCGTCCCTTCGTAACCGGCCGCCAAATAAAGCCTGACTGCAAAATCCAGATCCGTATGCTCATTATCCTTCCAAAATGGCAGGATTTCATAGGAAGGGAACAAACGGAAAGATAATTCCCCATCCCCTCCATAAAAGGGATAAAGCCATGCTATGCCGCCATTTAAAGCCGCTTTCCCGCCGCTTTTGAGCGTTTTCATAAAACGTTTGTTGAACACCTTTTTTAAAAGCCTTGCATACTGCCCGTTCTGGCTTTCCACCACAAAAGGCCGCCCCAGAAGATAATTGGCTTTCTGGTTTACCATCTTTCCATACTGGTTGTCAATCAGGCGGTTATTCGGAAGGTTTTTCACAAGCTCCAATTTCCCGCCCTCCCCAATCATCGTCCGTTTACGGGTTAAAATATCATGCTCATTTTCATAATACAAATGCCCTATAACCTGCATCCTTCTTTGTGGGCTGTTTTTCCACAACGAGATCTCTTTTTCCAAAAATTCCTTATCGGTCATACGGCTTTTAGCCCCCTGTTTTAAAAGGTTAGAAATTTTGGAAACAAGAAAATCCACAAAACTTAACATCCCGCTTTTTTACCCCTTTCTTCACTCAAAACTAAACGCCCCCGGCGCTAAAATTTTTGTCACGCCATACCGCAGGGAATCCATGCCATGTGAAAATTCATGATCCGGCTTGCCCGTCAGTTTCCCATCCCTGTCTTTTCCCCAGCAATAATTCTCAATTTCTTTTTTAAACTCCACACAGCAGGGATGCACGACAATCTGATAGTTTTGGATAAGCTGTATGCCATGGTTCACGCTGTCTCTGCCTTTTTGTGAGGGTTCCGCCCGTATTCCCTCCTCCCTCAGCTCCGCTATGCTTTTTGGTTCCGCGCTGTCGCAGACAATTCTCTGCGCGCCATAGCCCATTTTCTTAATCTGCTCCGCTATGGCTTTATTTGTGACGCCTGTGCGGTACCATTCATCAAACACATAAATGCGCATCGCCGCATTGTCCACCATCTCACAGACAAACGCGTTTGGATCGGTAAAGCCAAAATCAAGATTAAACGCTGACTTTATCCCCTTAATTTTACGGATTTCATCTATGTCAAAATCCTCATATGCCACATTTGTATAAATCCGCCCTTCCGCTATGCCCCATTCACCCTCACCCTCAATCCGGTATCTGCGGGGATTGTTCTTCTGCATTTTTAAAAATATCCCGCGGTCAGAATCGTCAAGCCATTCATTGTGCTTCCATGTGGTCGTTTTTACAAACACATCTTCATCCGGGGCGTCAAAAAAACGGGCTTTCAGCCAGCTTGTGGCGCTCCATGGGTTAAACGTCAATGTAATCTGTTTGAAATACCCTTCCGGAGTTTCCCCGCGGACGGATAAATCCAACTTATTAAAGTCATCTTCATTTGCAATCTCGTAGGCTTCCTCAATCCAAACCCAGCACAAAACGCCTTTATCCACTGATATAGACGTAATCTTCAGGCCATCATCCAACCCGCGGAATAAGATTTTCTGCCCTGTGCCGCGCCGGGTAATCTGCATAGGGGAAACCGTGCAGTCAAAATGTCCGTCAAGCCCCAGCCTGTGGATTGCCCAATTCAAATCGCTGTACACGGAATCCCGAAGCGTATTGGAGTAACGGCGGACGCACAACCCATTGCTTTTGGGATACGCCGCCAGACGGTAAATCATATTCAAAGCCGCCGTTTTGCTTTTCTTTGAGCCACGGCTTCCTTTGCATACCCTATACCGCTTTTTTGTATTCCAAAAGTCAGCGTAATTTCCACCGACAGTTTCATGTAAAGACACCTCCATGCCATCACCGCCTATTTTTTCAAGTCATCCACGATGACTACCGGCTCAATGCCTATGTTAGAATCTGTCTTTGTCGTGTATCCATGCCTGCTCATCCAAAGCCCTGCAAGCTGTGATGGAATAATCCCCATCTCAAATTTTGCCCGCGCATCCACCTCGCATTCTTCCTTTATGCGCGTAACTATGTCAGCAAATTTAGGGTTTCTGCCATAGCGCTCATAAAACGCCGCGCGGGAAATCCCTGCGTAAACGCAGAATCCCTCAATCGTATATGTAATGCTCCGCTTTAATTCCTTGCTGACAAACTCTGAATTTTTTGCGCTGAACTCATGGGTAAGCGCCTTTTGGTTATCGCAATGCGTCTTATATTTTTCCCATGTTTTTTCCAATTCCTTCGCGCTGGCAAACCTCCTTGGCCTTCCCATAATGACACGCCCCTTTCCGAAAAAATAAAAATCAGCCGCCGGATGCCCCATCCGTCAACTGATTTTTGACAATACTATTATAACACATTCCATACTGCAAAAAAATGCTAAGTTCATTCATCGCCTATTATTTTTTTAAATTCCAGAAGCGCATGTCCATGAATGGTATAAACATTCCTAATAGAATAACCGAGATCAATGGCAATCTGTTCAAACTTTTCAAATAAAACATACCGCTTATATAAAACTTTTATCTGATCCGCATTGTTCAAGTTATGTATCTGGCCGATAATCCTGTGTTTTAAAATACTGTAATCATCTATTAATTTATCAATTTCCATTTCAAACCCGATCAGTTTTATGACTTTCTTTGAAACCCCTCCATCTGACAGCGCGTTCCCGCCCTGCACCCTCTCCTTTGTAAAGTCAGGTGATGAAATGCCAGTGAGCGCAGCCCGCAGTTCCTCTTTTTCCTGAATCCTTTGTTGAATAATTACATCTGCCCTCTGTAATTGTTGTAAGTATTCTTTTGGCGTCATTCTTATGCTTTCCACTCCCTTTTTCATTCAAACGCTATCCATTATTTCCGCGTTTTTTCTTTTCCAAAGCTTTTGTCACCCCTTTCAGCTCCGCAAGCATGGCCGCCGTTTCTTTTAATTCCTTTGGGGCTTTATGCAGCCCCGCCCTGCTCATTATGGCGTTCACGCTCTTTTTCACTAAGAGCAGGTTCCCCAACGCCATGTTCCCTTTGTCCCCGTCTTTGAACAGGAGGACGCATCCATCTGGGATTTTCCCGTTGGCCCCTTCCCAGATTTCCCTGTGCTTCAGCTTCCAGACGTCCGGCTCACGCGTTTTGATCTCCGTGTACCCGTCGCGGTTCACCCTCTCGCTGCCCACCGGCTTATGGTTCTTCGGCGTGTGCCCTTTTTTGAACCAGCCCTTCTCACTCCCGGCGGCGCAGGCGCCTTTTTTCCCCTTGTTGTGCGGCCTGCGCCCCTTCTCAAACCGCCCCGTCCTCCCCGTGCTGAGCCCGTGGTTCCCTATGTATGACTTCACCTGCTGCGTGGTGATCCCCCAGCCAAACTCCTCCGCGAACGCCTCCCGTATCTCCCTGTAGCTGCGCCCGGGGACGCATCCCGCCATGAACTCCTTTTCCCGTTCCGTGTATGCATGCCTTTTCCCCATGCGCCCCTCCCCTTTCAGCGTTTATTCCCCGCAAGCCCAAGCATTGGGAGCTCCACATCCCCTCCCTGCCCGTACTCGTCAAGATGTTTCTTCGCCTGTAGCGCAAGCGAGCCGTTGTCTATGATAGTCTTAGCGATTTTCTGCACGGCCTCGCTCCGCCTGATCTCCTTTTCCAGCTCCTCCCCGCTGAGGCCGTCGTCGTTTATCCGCTCAATCGCCTCAAACAGGTAGTTGTTTAAATCCGTCAGCGTGTTCTTCATCCTTCCTCCTCTCCAGCCAATCCAGTAAAGCCGTCTTTGTCTCCCATTTTTACAGATTGATGCATTGGAACGGCGTTTTCGCCTTCTTGGGATAACCGAGGCCCAAGCCATAAAGGGAAGCGGCCTGCGCCATTCCCGCCTGGCAATCCTGCCGCTGGGCGGGCGGCTTTTCCATGCGCATCCCGTCAGCCATTTTCCCCAATCCCCCTTGCCCCAGCCTCTTCAAAATCCACGTCCACAATTTCTTTCCCATGGCTATCCAGCGTCTTTATGAGATCCATCAGGAACAATGCGGCGTCCATTTTCCCCGCCCTGCCATCCATAAGCATTTCTACAGCCTTTTCCAGGCTGAATGATATGTACTGTATGAGGTTCATTCCCCTGCCCTCCCCTCCGCTTTTGCAGACGGTCCAGCCTGCAAATTCCTTTTAACAGCCGTTGGCCCATTGCCCCCAGCCTATCCCAACTTTTCCAGCGCACTTTCCGCCTCCTCCTTTGCCAGAAAGTCCATCCGGCCAAACTCCTCCCACGGCACAAACGTGCCAGCAAACGTTATCCCCTTTAAGGATATGTCCTCCACTTCCGATTCCGCTATGTACTTCCGCGGCTCCCCCAGCGGATCCAGTATTGGGGAGTACACTGTGTCCCCAAGGCTCACTCCGGACGGGAACGCCAGCAGGCCGCCCCGTTCCTCCAAGTCCTCATATTCCGCAAGCCTTTCCATTGCGCAATGCCCCTCGTCACAGTTTTCGTAATGCGGCATTGGCTCAGCCCCATGTCGCCGGCGCAGGGTTTTTAAAGCGTTTTCGCCATAACCCTCTTTTACGAGTTTCCCGTCAGCCGTTCTTTCTGTCAGTCTCTCCATATTTCCCTTTCCCTCCATATCCTCCCCACTGGGCCCCTTGACGGCATTGCCCACGGAATCCAGCGGGCCCCAGGTTTAAGTCGCCATAGTTTCCAGGCAGTCAAACATTGTTATCTGCCTTTCTTCCCACATAAACCGTTCTTCCTTGTCATGTATGCCTGTCTGCGTCAGCGTGTTCCATTTATTGCCTGTCAGGTTAGGCGTGTTTTCCAGTTCCAGCAGCCTGTCCCATAAATCCCTATGGCTGTCCCTCAAATGCCGCAATTCACGGTCCCTTGCGTTCGGGCAGAACCAGCATCCGCCCCTCGGGGCAAACTCATATACTGGGGACAGCAAGTCATATTTCTTACATAGGTCAAATGCCATTTGCTCTGTATACCCGTATTTTTCAAGCAAGGATATTTTTGGGACGTCTGATATTCTTTTCCTTGAAAGCCGCTCCGGTTCATCTATGGCAATTCCTATGCACTGTGTAACATCTCCGTTTATAGATTTATAAAAATCCCTTATTGGCTTAACTTTAACGCTTTTATTTATGTCGCATTTCATTGACATTGGAAACCCTATCCTTAAACCGCTTCCAAAGCGTTTTCCCCCTGTTGGTTCCCTGAAAAAGTTTCCAGATAGGTCTTCTTTGCGCGGAGTGTCTTTACTTTATGCCCCCAGCTTTCAAACAGCGGGATACACTTGTTTTTGACAAACTCCATATGCTCTGGCAGCTCCCCGCTGACATCCTTACCAAACATAACCTCTGAAAATATGATGAGGTCAAGCGGCTCATTGTTCTCATGCGCTAAAATAATGCTTGCGGCGCTGTCTTTGCCCCCGCTCCAGCTTGCAATGTATTTCACCCTGTTTTCCACCTCCCCAAAACCAAATTTTTGTGTGCATAACGCAGCTGCCTTACCCACTGTTTCCAAACTCTTTCGCAAAATTCCGCGCAACCTGCTCCCATGTAATAAATTGGCACTTGCAGAATGAGAAAAACTCCTCGTCCTCCCTGTTCCGGTATTGTTCCAGCAGCTCCGCCCACCTTTTGTTATATTCAGCCATGTCATGGCTGTTTAAAAACGTCTTGTATATATCCCATATTGCATTCTGGATATGCGCAATCTTTTTATGCCTTTCCCCTATTTTTCCCTGCATGGCTGCCTCCTTTGAAACCATGTCAACCAAGTCAACCGGATTTTTCAACAAACATTAAAATCATTTTTCCTTTACTTCTATTACTACTATCTTTCCTATATATATTTATATATGTATACTTTTTTAATACAGCGGTTGACTTAGTTGACTTAGTTGAAACCAAGTAAAACCAAGGGTTTCAAGACTTCAATAAGTCAACCAAGACAACTAAGTCAACTGACTTTTTGTGTTTCCGTTACTGAAACGGCAATTCATCCTGCCCAAAATCTTCTAACGACATAAATCCATCTTCCGAATTTTGGCAGCCATCCTCCAGATTTTCCCCATTTTTTAATGGGTTGGCAGCGCTTGGTTGACACTTGGTTGACGCTTGGTTGACTTTTTGTAATCCTTTTTGCCTTCCATAACCGCCAAAAGTAGACGTGTTTTTCATCTTTGTCCAGCCTGGAATTGATAAAACTATATCCATGATTTCAGAGGACTGCCATTTCTGCGGCCTGCCATTTTCTTCTAACGCTTCTTTCCATATTTCCAAAACGCAAGTGCGCTGTTTATCCTCTAAAAACTGCGTAATAATGCCAACTTTTCCATCGTCCGCCATACTCTCACCCTGCAGCCGCCTCGCCTCGTCCCGGCACGAATCCGGCAAGATAAGCTCCGGCTGCTCCGTTTTCCAAATATGCGCCGCCTGCGCCCATGCCGCTTTCATATCGTCTATGGCTTCCGGATCAAAAAGGCTCTTTGCAGGCTCATTAATTCCCGTCTGGATAATAAGAAAACGGCGGTTCCCCGTTTCGTCCTGTAAAAAGTCGCTCTTGTTCGTGGTCCCGGCAAACACGCACTGCCGCAGGAATATGTCCGCCCTGCGCTCATACGGCACACGGTACTTGTCCTGCGCCGCCGTAAGGAAGCGCTTCACGCTCTCCACGCCCCCGGCAGTCCGCGCTAATGACTTAAGCTCTGCAAGCTCCACAATCCAGCTCCCCATAAGCGACTGCGCCGCCTTGTCGGAATCCAGGCTGTCAAGAGAATCGTTGAACCATGCATCGTTTAGCGCCATCATTTTCAGGAACGTGCTTTTTCCTAACCCCTGCGGGCCGGTGAATATCATCGTGTAATCAAACTTACACCCCGGCTCATACACCCTCGCGACGGCCCCAAGCATCCAGAGGCGCATGACCTGATGGGAATACTCTGTGTCCTCCACGCCTAAATAATCCGGAAGCAGGCCCCTTATATGCTCCCCTCCGTCAAATTCCAGGCCGTCCAGAACGTCCCTTACCGGGTGGAATTTATTCCGCATGGACACATTCTTGACTGCGTCAAAATAATCATTCCTGTTTTTCACCCCATAATCCGTCTGGATGATGGAATACAGCGCCGCGTCATCGCGGCTTCCCCATGCGCGGTCACAGGCTTCATTCTCCCACGGGACGCCGCCCATTAAATGCTCCTGCCGGGAAAATTCATCAAACTTAATCTTACCCGCAAACCGGCTGTCATTCTCCATGATAATCTCAAAGTTCCGGACTGTCTGCTGTGGCTTTCTGCTTTTCTCGTTCCCATCATTGTCATACTCAATTTTCCAATCAATCATTTGCAGCGCTTCGGCAATGCAGGAATCCGGCGGCGCATTATTGGAAGAACTGCCGCCCTTGCATTTCCTCTTTGTTTCCTTGTCAATTTTCCGGTAGGCTTTCAGCTTTTCGTCAAACAGGCTTTTCACTCCCAATTCCTTAGCCCTGAGCTTCAGATCTGAAACCAGATCAGCCCTTTTTATTTCATCTTCTTCATCCAAAATTTCTCCAAAAATTTCACCGGACAGAATTTCCTCTTTGTTCAGTTCATTTAATGGCTTCATAACATTCCTCCGGATTGTTTAAAACTTCCCATAAATACTCTTGGCGCTGCAATGCGTTGTAAGCATCCGCCCAGGCTTCAGACAGCGGTTCCAGGCGGCCAAGCCATCTGCGGTACACTTCCATCAGCAGACGGTTCAGTTCCCTTTCCCGCTTCAGCCTTTCCCCAGCCTTCCGTTCCATTTCCCGCTTTTTCTGCGCCTGGTAAATGCGCTTTCGGGCAGAAAAACCACTGTCATAACTTCCACCCAACATTGCAAAAGCCTCTTTAAATGAGAGCCCGTCCATTTTCTGCGCAAAATCGAATATATCCCCTCCAAAATTACAGCCAAAACAGTAGCAGGAACCCTTATATATCTTCATGCTCGCTGTCTTTTCCCTGTGGAACGGGCAGCGTATGAAGCCCGCCCTGTTCGGCTGTTGCAATCCATATCTTTCCAGAATGTCTTTCATGGAATAGAGGGCTTTTATCTGTTCAGCATTCATTTTCCAAAACCTCTTTCAGCTCCCTATACAGAATGTCCCTTATGAGTTTCCCCGTCGTTTCAGCCTTACAGAAATCAAGTTGCATTCCATACCTTGCCCTGTATGCGCCAATGCTTGCAATCAGGGCTTTTGGATTATATTTACTCCTGAACCTGCCATTGTAAGCATGTTCCCATGAGCCATTTTCCACTAACAGGTAAATCCGGCATCCGGCGGCTTTCGCCCGCTCAAACTCCCGTTCAAAGCGGCGCCGCTCTTTCCCAAAACAAAGGCACAGTTCGTCCAAATTCATCTTCCTTTCAACCGCGGCCCTGCCAGAGAAATCAAGGATGCTCCCGTCCGGCAGCGCGCACTGGCAGGAATAATCCCCGAAATCCAGCTTGCGGCGCTCATGCGGCAGCCCTGTCTGCCCTATCCGCTTTTTCAAATTTTCCGTTGGCTGCTCCCTGGTGTCCACAAGCAATGTCATGGATTCCAGGGAGGATTTTAATTCAAATGGCGTCATGGCGCCTCCTAATTAAAAGGAAATTCCCCGCCAATCCCGTCCGGAACATCCATAAAGCCATCTGCATCCGTCCGTCCATATCCGCTGCCATGCCGGCTGTTCCCTTTCAAAAGCGTGTCTGCCGGAACTTCAAACTTTCCGGAACGGATTTTTTCAACCGTCACAAGGGAATGGCAGTTTGTATAAAAACCTCGCGTTCCGTTATCAGATTCAAATTCTTTATTATTGAATAATGCTCCAACCAACAGGCCTTTTAACTTTTTTTCGTCCCAATCCCAATGGAACCCTTCGTTTGACTCCTCGAATGCGGATATAATGGTTTTGAACCGCCGCATCGCCCAACCGTCCTGTTCCGTCCCATCATCTTTAGGCACACGGAAATTCCAAAACTTTCCCTTCCATTTCTTATCCTCCCCTGCCTGCTCCTTGTAATTATCCTTATAGAAGCCTTTATGCTCCCCCTCTGAAACATCAAACGATAAAACAATCTTATCATTATATCCTTTGCTTGAATTGTCCTGGTATTCCACGTCCAAGATTTCCAGCACATAGCCGCCGGCTGGAAGCCGTTCTGTATCGCCGTATGCCTGCGCCTTTTCATATCCGTCTAACTTTTTCATCTATATAAACCTCCTAAATTTCATAATAATCCCTGATTGTTGCATCCACAAATTTCAAGTCATTGTCAATCTTCATTTCAAACATGTCCATAGGGCTTTTCGCCGGATTGCCGCCATCTGAATTGGTAATGAAAAAATGTTCGCTCCCTTCCACCTGGCAGAGCAGCACAATCGAAAACAGCCCCTCCACCGTAAGCTGGTTGTCAAGCATTTTGCCAAGCGTCTTTGCTTTCAGTTTCCCGTCTTCTGACAGCTCTGTATGGTGCAGCATATACACAATGCAGTCTGCCGGCGTTCTCCTGACAATAAAGTCAATCAGGTTTCGGAAATTCAATGCCATGTTGGTAAACTTCCCATACCCCGTTTCCTTTGCATGTTCGAAGCTCTCAAAGGCCATAAGGTACTGGCTGTCGTCAATGACATACTTTTTCAGCTTTGGCTCATTTAGGACCTTGTATATTGCGGAATATGTGGCATTGTCCACCTTCGGCAGCTTCTTCCTGAATGGCAGCGGCTTTCCCGCCACGTTGAAAATGCCGATTTCGCGTTCCTCAAAATTCCTCATGCTGGCGCTTTTCCCTGAGCCGCTTGCGCCCAGAATTAACACTGCCACACCCATTTTTCCCATCCTCCCAAAATTTCTGTTTAACCGTTATGAACGGCAGCCCGCACATTCATTCAATCTTCGTATCTTCCTTTTCTTTCTCAATAACCCTGCTTGCCCACATGTCCGCAAAATGGAGCAGCATGTAAAGCGGCGTTTCCTTGCCCTGTATCTGATAGCGGAAATTCCCATACAGGCCATTGTGCCAGAGTATCGCAAGCTCCTCTTCCTCCGTCAGCCCAATAAACTTTGAAGCAATCTTGACGGAACGAACCTCGTGGTCTATTGGCAAAAGCCCACCATTCACTTTAAAAGGCTTATTGGGTGACTGATATGGCTCCGGTGCCGGGTTGGCTTTTGTTGCCCGCCCTTTGAGCATATTGGGCACATATCCGGGTTTCCCGTAGTCCCCACATTTCCCCAGGTCATGCAGCAGCCCACAAATCACAATGGAATCCGTCGGCATGTCAAAATTATTCCCAAGGACCCCCTCATTCCGGATTCTATGCATCAGGCTAAAAACATTCAGGCTATGCTCCGCAAGGCCGCCTTCTTTTGCAAGATGGCTCCCGCCGCTGCATGGCATTTGGTGGAACCCGTTTTCTTCCATCCAGGAAAGCAGGCCGTGCATCCCTTCCCTTTTAACGGACAGCAACAGCCCCACGACCGTTTCTTTCACTCCCATCCGCCATCCCTCCCTTCGTCCGCGGCGTCAAACTCATGCGCCTGCCTTTCCCTTAACCTATGGATGCGCCTAAGCTCCGCCTCATATTCCTCAAGCCCCGGCGCATCCAGATCCCGCGCATTCCATTCACACATAGGCATCCACCTTCCTTCCCTCCAAGCAATCCCCGCTTCCATCTTGTTTTTCATCATCTTTTCCGGTATAATCCATATAAGAAACAGTTTCCTATTTCCGTTATAATGGCGCCTGTCCCTTCAAGACCAAGGCGCTATTTTTTATGCAGCCGCTCAAGCTGCGCCGAACGCCCCAGTATGCCTTCCGCATACCCCGTGTAATCGCCCGCGCTCCCCCTTGCTTCCGCGTTTTCCGTCCCGTTGTAAACCATAAGGACGGTCCCTGCGTCCCCGTATTCCAAAAACAGCTCCGACAGGTAGTCCGCCCCGACAAATATGTTCCCTTTTGGGTCAGACAGGCTGGCAACGCCTAAACGCCCCATACGTTCCATATGGTATTCCGGGTAAACCTGCATAAGCCCGGTTTCCCCGGCGGCTCCCACCGCAAAAGGGTCCCCGCCGGATTCCGCCTCAATGACGGCTTCCAGCAGCTCCGGGCAGATGTTGTATGTTTGCCCGGCTTCCTCGCAATACTGTATGTATTCCGGCGGCAGCCCCGTGTCAGCCCCTTCCGCGTGAATCCCAACCGCGCCCATAAATGCCAACATAACGGCTCCGCCCGCCACTGCGCCGGATGCCTTCCTCAAAACCCGTCTTTTCATTCCATTTCCCCTTCTTCCGTAATTTTAACGACCTTGTTTGCCCCGTTTTCCCTCACGCTGATTTGGAAGCCCTTTTCTTCCGCCTCGTCCCTTTTCCCTGACAGGTACAGGGCCGCCCGGAACAGGGCTGAGAAATCCGCAAGCGTTGTATGGTTTCTGACTTTTATGGTCTGCATTCCCTTCACCTCCCTTTCCCATCCCACCTGCGCAACACAGGCGGCAGCGGCTTATTTAAGGAGAATCATGAAAGCCTTCCGGGAGGATTGTATGTCACTATACTTTAGCTTCCGCTGCCGCCTGTGTCATGCAGATGGGTTATATTCTGTTCTTATGCTTGTCCACGTTACCGCTTACGCGGTTTTATCTTCTGGTGTAATCTCATGATATTCATACTCCACGCCCATCTGGTGGCTGTAAAGCTGGATAAGGGTATCCATGATTTCTGTTTCTAGTTCTGATTTGGTTTTTCCCATCTTTTTTAATTGTTCTTCTGGTGACAAACGAACCATAAAACCACCTCCCATTCATTTTATGTATTGCTGGTTGTACATCTTGCAATATTTTTACAAGAATTATTTAAATCAGTTTATTCCCTTCCTTTTTTCCAACGCTTAATTATGAAATAAATAATTGCGGAATCTGCAAGAATGATTCCAATATGAAGAACAGCTTTTATAGCCCCTAACATTTTGATCTTCCCTCCTTTTAAAAATTTGTTTAAATAGTTACGGTATGGCGTTTTCATTAAACAAAAACCTTGCTGCCTGACAGAAGGCTGTCCAAACTGCAATCCAGTATCTTTGCAATCTCAGCCGCGATTTGGAGTGACGGGTTTTTCGTTCCCCTTTCAATCTGGGAAAGCATTGCCTGCGTTATCCCTGCCATTTCCGCCAAATCCACCTGTTTTAGATTTGCCGCTTCCCTTGCGTTGCGGATATTTTCACCTACGCTCATTTCTTCCACCTCCTTACGATATAAATAATGACTGCAAAATAAAACACTGCTTGAATCCCTTTAAAAACCCAATATAAAATTTCCATGTTTCCCTCTCCTTTCAGTATGATTTATATTGACAATGAACTAAGAAAAAGTTATCTTTTTAGGGAGGGGCTTTTGCCCCTTCCTTACTCAATGAGTTTCTTGATAACTTCTATCAAGATTTCAATGAGTTCAAGTAGTGCGGTGATAAGAATTATCGTTTGGGTAGCGAGGTTCTTATCACTTTTTTTGTGTTTCTTTTTCTTACTCATTGGCTTTCCCTCCTTTTTGTGGTATTGTTAAGGTGTTCCCTTAACTTGGTTATATTATAGCCCCTAATTAGGGGAATTTCAATACTTTTTTTACCCTTATTAGGGGAAATAGCAATATGCACAAATTGGAGGGTTCATTTTTATGTATAATTCACAAGATATAGCTAATCGCATAAAACTTAGAGCCAAAAATCAAGGTTGTTCTATTAGTTCTGTCCTTTCAGCCTGTGAGCTTGGAAAAAACACTGTATCTAAAATCAACCAAGGAACAGACATTCTAACTTTAAATTTTGCCAAAATCGCCGACTACCTCGGCTGCTCTGTCGATTACCTGCTCGGCAGAACCGACAACCCGGAAATTAACAAGTAACCCAATGTCATTTTCCAAAATACATTCATATTGCGATTAGGAGGCATGTAATTTATGGAATACATCATCCATCTGTCTTGGGACAATGAAGCCAGTGTGTGGACTGCCACAAGCAACGACATCCCCGGCTTTGCGCTGAAATCCAGCTCATTCCACACCCTATTAGAACACACCCGCGCCACTTTCCCAGAACTGCTCACCCTAAACTCCTCCATTCCAAGCCCCATTTCCCTAACATTTATCTCAGAGCCACAAAAGATTTCCTTGCGATAGACGAATAAAAAATGAAAATGCTTACGTCCTAAAATAAAAACTCTCTCTGACACACTGGCTGGCTTTCATATGGCAATGGGAAGCCAGCTTATTTTTGCACCTCTAAAGCCCGCCTTCCCACATTCCGAATTTCCAATTCTTATTGCGGTCCAGCCGCTTCTCGATTTTCCCCTGCCGTTATTTCTTCCAGCCGGCATTCCTCTATATCCCACAACACGCTTAAAATATACGAGTTAAACGTCATCCCTTTTTGCCCCGCATGTTTTTTCAGAATTTCATGCAGCTTATCCGGCAGGCGTATTGTCGTAATCACCCTATCACCTTCTTTATTTCATTTTGATATGGAAATCATACGACAAAATTCGAGGATTGCCCGAACGCCTCCGGCGCGAGGATTGTCAACCCTTTTCGCAAATTTTATCCGCAAATCGCGTTTTTCCTCCCCTTCCGCTTACGCTTCCGGACACAGCCAAAAAACGCCCTTAGCTTCCATTTCCAAGCCCCTTCCTTTCTTATGTCACTTTTTGTCGATTTCTTTATAATGCCGTTTCATATTTATCCTTTTATACTTTTCTTACAGGCTGCTGGCATAGCCGAGTACGAAAGAGAGGAGAAAAGCTATGGCAATCCTTAACACCGAGACAGCTATAAAACACGCAAAAGAACTTACAACAACCGCTATAGAACATGACTTGATTACTGCCAGTGATGATCCGGTTAAAACTGCCTACGATGTATACACGTTTTACAATACTTTGTTTGAAAAGCTTTCCGGAAAAACAGCGGAATAATCACTTCATCTTGGCTCTTGCTTTCACCAATAAGGCAAGAGCCTTTAACGTCTCTGCACGGTATTCTGGCGTTGTTTCATTCACCCTGATTTTCTTACTTACTGTTTTTATTGTTTTATCCAGTTCCTTCTGTATTTCCTTTCCCATCTTCCCCCACCTCCCTACGCTTCCCGTAACTGTTTATCCCTGCTGTCTGATTCATTTTTCTTTAAAAAATCCCATAAAATCTGAAGAATTAACGCATTTTTTGCTATTCCCTGCCTATCGGCTTCCTGAATCAGCCAAGTATTCAGATTATAGGGGATTCGCAGCCCTGCTCGTACACGCTTCATATTTACCTCCTTCTTAGGTGTTGTCACTTTGATGTCACCTATTATATAGTGTTGTCACCTAGTTGTCAATAGCTTTTCTAAAATATTTTTTGGTGCTATTATGTTGTCAAAATGACAAAGGAGGTTTTCATATGCCGTCAAACTTGCCACATTATGCCTTACGCATCCCGACTGCAACAATGGACAAGCTGAAATATATTGCAGACCGCAACGGGCGTTCTGCCAATAAAGAAATTGAACAGCTTATCCTAATGCACATCGAAATGTGGGAAAAGACACATGGGACTATTCTTTTTGATGATGGGTTCGTTCCGCGTTCAAGAGCATAAGAACTAACGCATTAAAACTAATCCCCCGTTTATCCGCCTC
>OFHA01000960.1_pt1 | contig 22487 bp, 21 predicted proteins | sample 1521891 | NCBI WGS metagenome assembly OFHA01 (sample SAMEA3504089, study PRJEB24116) | mouse gut metagenome | biome: mouse gut; feature: mouse-associated habitat; material: faeces | place: Denmark | collected 2011
AGAAACTTTAAGCATTAAAAAAATGATACCAGCAGGTCTATTGTTGCTAGAGGGCCTAACCTTTGTGAGTGGTTTCTACTTTAGAAAGAGTGCAAGGCTTATGTTTGGAGTATGGGGAATGTATGCACAAAGTAATTTATATGAAGATATGCATGGATTTTCTATTATAAGTGTGATTATTGTGCAAGTTACAATCATTGTCGCTTGTTATTGGCTTGGCAGCTATTTGCTAAGAGGCAAAGAATTGGAAGGAGTTTAAGCTTATGGAAAGCATTATAAAAGTTGATAAGGTAATGAAAAAATTTGGTTCAGATATTGCCCTTGACAATGTCTCCATAGAATTTGAGAGAGGAAGAATTTATGGGATCGTTGGAAGAAACGGCTCTGGAAAAACTGTTTTGTTTAAGACAATCATAGGATTTTTAAAACCTAGCAGCGGCAGAGTCATTGTAGGCGGTAAAGAAATTGGCAAGGATGCTGATTTTGCCGATAATATAGGAATTATCATTGAAACTCCTGGTTTTCTTAGCGCTTATAGTGGATATAAAAATCTTGAGTATCTTGCAAGTATTAAAAATATTATTGCGAAAAAAGAAATAAAGGAGAGCATGGAACGTGTTGGGCTTGATCCAGACAGCAAAAAGAAAGTTGGAAAATATTCTTTGGGGATGCGTCAAAGGCTTGCGATTGCACAGGCTATTATGGAAAATCCAGATATTCTGATTTTGGATGAGCCAATGAACGGTTTGGACAATCAGGGCGTGGTAGATGTCAGAGGAATCCTTCTAAATTTAAAGGATGAAGGGAAATCTATTATTTTGGCAAGTCATAACAAAGAGGATATAGAAGTGCTGTGCGATGAAGTGTACGAGATGGATCATGGAAAGCTGACAGTTTCAGACAGACAGCTTGAATACAGGCGCAGACAATTAATGGAGTGATAACAGACCGGGGCGGCGGGATATTTGCATAAAAACGAACTGACTCAGGACAATTCTGCAACATTTGGACAGTATGATACATTTAAAACAACGGAGAGGACATAAATGTATGAAAAAAATCATTATTGTTGAAGATGATACTTTGTTAAATAAAACCCTTGCTTATATTCTTATATCAGATGGTTATAAGGTTGTTTCTGCATATTCATATTCTATGGCGGTCAGTTTATTAAAGGAAGAGTATCATCTTGCTTTGCTGGACGTCAGGCTGCCTGATGGAAGCGGGCTTGATTATTGCAGCATCTTAAAAGAAAAATATCCGGAAACTTACATTATTTTTTTAACCGCCAACGATAAGGAAAGCGATATGCTAAAGGGGTATGGGGCAGGTGGAGCTGACTATATAACAAAGCCTTTTTCGGTAGCGGTACTTTGTAAGAAAATAGCCGCTGTATTTGAAACCATAGAACAGCATCGGCCAGGTCATGACGTATACGAGGACGGTTTTCTCAGAATTTATCAGTCCGGGCATTTCTGCGGTTAGTGATCGTGGGGGTAACTTCTACTTCAGTTTTTTTACTTTTCATTTTTTATTTCTTTACTGGCAGCGGCGTTCTTACACTTTGTGGATTGTTTCTTACCATTACTTTTTTTGCGTGGGGAATTTTTTTCCTGAAATTTTTTCAGAAAAGACTTTCGGAATTTACAGACAGCTTATGCAGGACGCTTGACGATATGGTAAGCGGAAACGAAAGACCATTTACAGACCTGGAGGCAGAAACCTTGTTTGCCCGCATTTCACACCGGCTGGAACGGCTCTACAATATCATGCAGATAAACCGTCATAAGGCAGAAGATGAAAAGGCAGAGCTGCAGTCCCTGTTGTCAGACATTTCACATCAGACAAAAACACCCATTTCAAATCTCAAAATGATAAACGATACTCTGCTGACAAGGAGAATGACGGAAGAAAAGCAGAAAGAGTTTCTGCAGGCTGCAGGAAGCCAGCTGGATAAACTGGATTTTCTGATTCAGGCAATGGTAAAAACTTCCCGGCTTGAAACGGGCGTTATTACACTGGAAAAGAAATCAGTTCCTTTCACAGATACGCTCACTGCTGCATTAAACAGTGTTCTTGCACTCCTTGAAAAAAAGCAGATTACGTTGTCTGTGGATTGCCCGGATCATCTGACTTTTTTCATGACAGCCGCTGGACAGCAGAAGCGTTATATAATATTTTGGATAATGCGGTGAAATATACCCCGGCTTATGGCAGTATCAGTGTGAACGTGCAGGAATGGGAAATGTATTTTAAGATTGATATTGCAGATACAGGCAGGGGGATTCCTGAAAAAGAGCAGGCAGCAATTTTCAAACGCTTCTACCGGGAGGAAGCGGTACATGATATAGATGGTATAGGCATCGGCCTTTTTCTTGCCCGTGAGATTATTACCATGCAGGGCGGTTATATCCAGGTTACTTCCAATGTTGGATATGGCTCTGTTTTTTCCATTTTTCTGCCGCGAAAATAAAATGTCCTGAAATTGAAAGAATTCAAATTATATTTCCATAGCATTTGGGACATTTCTGTTACATTTTAATTTTATGATATGTCTGTCAGAAAAAGAAAGGAGGTATTCGCGTGAGTATCTTACAGACAACAGGTTTGAAAAAATATTATGGAGCCGGGCCAGGCATTACCAGAGCCCTTGACGGGGTGGATTTTTCGGTGGAACAGGGGGAATTTGTGGCGGTGGTGGGCACTTCCGGCAGCGGAAAATCCACTTTGCTGCATATGATGGGAGGTCTTGATATTCCCACCTCCGGTTCTGTCTGCATCAGGGGGAAAGAACTTGCAGAAATGAATGATGAACAGCTTACTGTTTTCCGCCGCCGCAACATTGGTTTTATCTTCCGGAACTTTTCCGGAGGTCAGCAGCAGAGGGTAGTCATTGCCCGTGCCCTTGTGACAAAGCCGGCTATCGTATTGGCAGATGTTAAGTACAGTATAGTTTTAATTGTGTATGGTGTGTATAGAGTAAGGGAAAAGCTGAAAATAGGAACTACATACACAAACAGAAAGAAAAATGTATATGACGTTACATGGAAGAGAATTAGAAAAATCCTTAAGTCAGGGATAGGTTCTGGTTCTTTTTTTATGCCTTAAGGAAGGGGATGTTTCGATGGATTATATAGAACTGATTGAAGAAATAAGAGCAGAACTGCTGCAGGTTGTGAATCAGAGATGCGATGACATGATCCGGATGTATCAGAATGGGGAACCATACAATCGTTCAGAGATCAGGAGCAGGGAATGCCGCCTGGGGAGTACTTCCCCGTCCATGCTCAAAGGGAAGAGGCCGGTCTCTGTTACATTTGCTTCTGGTGAGACCATAGAAACACCCACATGGAAAAAGGCAGTCCAGACCATCCTGAAGCACTGCAACGGGCAGCCGGACATGCATGAAAGATTGATGCAGCTGAGGGGAAAGGTATTCGGCAGGCAGCGGACGATACTGGGGAAGGATCCGGCAGGCATGGATGTACCGATCCAGATCGATAAGGATCTGTATTTTGAGGCCAAGTTTGATACGGAGGCATTACTGACAATGATGGAGAAAAAAGTACTGGAGCCTGTGGGCTATGACTTTTCCGGGATCGTTATCCAGTATACAGAAAAGAAACCGGCGATATCAGAAAGCCTGAAGAGTGTGCAGGACGAAGGCAGGGAAGATGCGCCGGAAGAGGAACAGAGCGGAGGGATGACGCTGAGTTAGAAAAAAGGATATCTGTATATGAGGCAGAAGGGACTTCCATAACCGGATGGATCCTTCTTTTTTACTGCCTGAACAAAAGCCATATAGGAAGAGACTTTAGCAGAAGGGAGAGAGGATGCATGAAATCAGAAGATGAACAGATGATCCAGCGGATCATGGACACCGACACCATGGGTTATGCCAGTGTGTACGACAGCGGCAGCGGTAAAAGAGAAGAATACCTGGTTGCGCTGACTGCAGAGAACCTTGCCAGTCTCATCGGCAGAAAGGGCGGGGAGACCCGGCAGATGCACTTGTCAACAAAAATTGGACACAAATTTTTTAATTTTTTACAGTTATTTCCTTTTTTTAGACAATTTATTTTTTTGATATACTCATCTTTGTTTGGCTTAGCAGATCCTATCCGCTTTTTTATCATTGTCAAGCCTGCTTGCGCACTGCTCTCGCAGCTTTGGGCTTGACAATGATAAAAAAGCGGATGATGGGCAATTAAGCCAAACAAAGGTTATAAGAAAGCGGATAGCTTTCTTTCTTAACAGTCTCTAAATGTAGTAATGTTAAAAAATAAAATACTTCTTTTACTTTTTTGATATGTCATTCTTAATTTTTAGATAGTTGCATAGGTTTCTCTGTACTGTTTGGGTGTCAGATATCCTAGAGAATATGCAGGCCGTTCCTCGTTAAAAAATTTTATATATGCTTCCATTTCTTCCTGGATATTTTCACCCTGAAGATGAAAATCTGTAAACAGCTCTGACTTTATCCAGCCATTCATTGACTCCATTGCCGCATTATCTGTCGGTGTTCCTGCGCGCGACATGGAATGTATGATACCGCAGGTACCAGGCAGGTCATTGCAGTCTTTGGAAGCATAAACAGAGCCTTGGTCTGAATGCAGAATCATTTTGTATTCTGGATGTTGTTTTTTCAGTTCTATAAGGTCATTAAGACCGCTAATATATGTCATCCGGTCTCCGCGTTTGGCAGACAACGAATGACTGACTATTTCATTATTCCATAAATCCATATATAATGTGAGTTCATAATATATGCCTTTTACACGAAATGCCGTCATGTCGCTTGCTATGCACTGCATTGGACCATCAATGTCAATTCCCGCCAGTATCAGATTCGGATATACTTTACGTGGCTCACCGGGTTTTTTGTACCGATAATGCTTTGATTTGCTTTTAATTCCTGCCAGTCTGCAGCACTTATGAGCATATGGGTCTGAAACATTAAGACCTGTATCAAGCTTAATTTCTGCATTTAACCAGCGGTAACCGTGCGATGGGTATTTTATATGGTATTTTTGGAAAAGGATGATATTATCTGCAAGAGCTCTTGTTTTCGGTGCAGGATTGGAAAGGCGTTTCTTCCAGTAATAGAAGCTGCTTCTCTGAATCTCCATTGTTTCGCACAAAAGCCGGACTGGAAATTCGCCAGAAAGTTCCATGATTATTTCATATTCCAATTGTCGAAGATTGTGACTGTCTTCGCTGCACCATCCCCTTTCACTCCGTATCCTTTTTTTAGTCTTGCTTCATTGATACGAGACTTTACAAGCTCCTTAATCAATTCCTCTTTTGTCATAGATTCATATTCAGATAAATCTGGTTCCGAAGAATGTATGCATATTTTTACTATGTTTTCTTCTTTCTGGATTCTGTTTTTTGGCGGCAGTCCATTCACATCCCGGTACAGTCTCATATAATCCCTGGCCGTGCCTTCGCTGATGCTGTATTTTATGGCTGCACCGCTTTTACTTATTTCATTGTGATAGATTTGTTTTCCGATGTCTAGTCTTTCTTCCCTTGTATAGCTCATTGGGAAACCTCCTGTTCATTTTGTTTGAAGAAATGTTCCTATATGATATAGACAGTGTTTCATCTTATCATGTATTCTGTCTAATTTCCACCCCCTCCGTGTCCAATTTTAGTTTACCACTTCAAATTTTCACGCATTATGCCCAATTATAAAGAGTGGACAGGTCATCCCACACAAAAGCCGGAAAAGTTGGCAGAGAGAATCCTGCTTGCAAGCAGTAAACCGGGCGATTTAGTGCTGATACCTTTTGCCGGAAGCGGAACGGAGATAGAAGCCTGCATCAGAACCGGGCGGAACTGGCTGGCGGCAGAGAAAGAAGAACAATACATACAGGAATTTATATTACCGAGGATACAGTCGGTTGTGTAAAACACTCATACAAGGCGCAGGGGCATAACAGTTCTCTGCGCTTTTATGTAGAAATGGAAAAAGAAATAGGAGGAAAATAAAATGAGTGAAGCTATGGAAAATGCAACAATGAACACACCTGCGGAAAAGGCAGAGGAAACCAAAGCGGAGAAATTTATCCGTCTTGGGGAGTACCGTATCAATAAGGCGATTGACGCTATTGGGAGGATAGAAAACCTTGCCAACCGATCAGCCTATGACTATACACCGGAGCAGGTGGAAGCCATGTTTTCAGTTCTGGAGTCCAAAGTGGCAGAAGTAAAAGAAAAGTTTACAGCAACAAAAGCGAAAGAAAACACAGCTTTTTCTTTCGGGAGCAAGGCAGAATAGGAGGGATTGATAATGGGAACAGGAGTTTTAAGCACAGGCGATAAGATTTTAAATATGATGAAAGACATGGATATGAGCATACCGGGCCTGGTGGCGCTTTCCGGCGTCCATGAGAATACGCTGTTAGACATCATGGCGGATATCCGGGAGCCGGATATAAGCACACTCTGTCGGATTGCGGATGCGCTCGGTGTCTGTGTGCGGGAGCTGTGTCCGGATGAAGAACAGTATTCGCTCCCGGTGGATAAGAATACCCTTGCAAAGCTCATTGTGGTCAGTGAGATAAATGGTGTGGAACTGGATGCGCTGGTGGCTTCCATTCTGGAAAAAGGCATTGAGGAAAACGGGTTTTACGATTAAGGAGGGTGAGAATGGCTGGAGAATATCTCGTTTCAAAGAAATACCATGAAATCTCCGTGCTTGCCGGGGAAACCGCAAAGCAGGTGGCAAAGAACGGGAAAGAATGGACAAAGTACCTGGACACAGCCGCAAGGCTGTATAAATACCCGTTTGAGGATCAGATGCTCATCTATGCGCAAAGGCCGGATGCCAAAGCCTGCGCCACTATGGAAATATGGAATGAAAAAATGTTCTGCTGGGTAAACCGTGGGGCAAAGGGGATTGCGCTTTTTGACCGGGAGAGCGAACGCCCAAGGCTGAGATATGTCTTTGACGTGTCGGACGTGCATAAGGCAAGGCGGATAGGGAAAGACCCGTATTTGTGGGAAATGCGGGAGGAGCATAAAGAGGCTGTGGCTGCGCAGCTTGAAAAGACATACGGCGCAACCGACAGCGGCAGTTCTTTTGAGAGCAGGCTCATGGAGATTGCCAGGAGGATTGCGGATGATTATTACACGGAGCTTCTGCCGGATATGCTCTATTCAAAGGAGGGCAGCTTTTTAGAGGAACTTGACGAGCTGAATGTGGGGCTGCGGCTCCGGGAAACACTTTCCGCAAGCATCGCATATACCCTGTTATCCCGGTGCGGCGCTGATATGGACTTTTGGAAAGATGAGCTGAATTTTGACTATATCAGCGAGTTTAACACGTCAATGGCATTATCCGTGATCGGCAATGCCGCCACGGATATGTGCAGGCCGCTGCTTATGGAGATCGGGAGGACGGTGGCGGCTTATGACCGCCAGATGGCAAGGCAGAGGGCCTCAGAGAAGGCAAAAGGAAGGCCGGATAAGGCACAGACGGAACAATCTGAAAAGAATCCTGAAAAAGTGCTTGCAAATGCGGAGGAACCACGCTATAATGCTTTAAAGCGTGAAAGCGAAAACGAACCACAAACCGAAACAACTGCCAATCAAAAAGAAACGGAGGGCATAGCGCATGGAACTGACATACGAGAAGAACGGGGATTATCTGATACCCAACCTGATACCGGACAGCGAGCCGGAGGAGCCGCTGACCAAGTACGGCCTGATGCGGAAGAATTACCTGAAGGAACACCGGAGGGGGATATACAGCGGGCTTCTGATGGAAGGCAGGCTGAAAGCGCACTGTCTGGAGATACAGAGGCAGGCAGAGGAGCGGATGGACTTTCTGACGGAGCAGATGGCAAAAGCCGAGGGAGTGGACGAAGCGCTGAAAGCGTCCGATCAGATGAAATGGGTGGCGAAAATGAACAGCATCAGGAACTCAGCGGAGGAGATCGTGCTGACGGAGCTGGTGTACAGCCTTTAAGCAGTGAAGAACAGCAGAATAAGGAAGCAGAGGAGCCGGATAATGGAGAGGATTCATTGTCCGGCTCTTTTTTGGATAATCCGGACTTTGCGGAAAAAGCAATGGAGGTTCAGAAAGGGATTTTATGCTCTGACAGCTTTCTTATCCATAAAAGGCCGGAGATTGCGGGTTATTTCGCATTGGAGCAGGACACAAAACTGCAAACGGAATATTTCAAGAACTGTTTCCATTTTAACATCTATTACGGGTATGAAGCGGCGGGCATTCCGGTAGGTTTCTATGCCAATGAAGAAGGGATTCACTTCAACATGAGCGGGAAACCGGGAGTGGAAAATGAAGCCCTCATATCATGGGAAGATGCCCGTTTCCTTGTCAATTCCTATATGGAGGATGATGTATACCTGCTTCCGGGGGAAAAGGCGGAGCGGATCGACACAAACGGGATGTACCAGCAGCTTGACCTGTTTTCCATGTTTTCGGAGCAGGTAGGCAGTATCGCCATGAAAGAGGCGGAGGACGGCATTATCCCGGCAGAAAAGGCAGGCCCGGAACCGAAAAAAGAAGCGCTGCCAAAAGAGCAGCTTGAAACAATCCTGCAAAGCGGCGGCGGCAGGGATAACAGCCGCAAACGTATTTATGCCAAGTACCAGCAGGGAAAGACACCGGAGGAAATGGCGGAGTTTCTGAAAAAGGAATATGGAACTACCGGGAAAGGTTTTGAGTTTGACGGGAAACAGGTAGCTGTATGGTTCAATGAGCAGGGAATGACAGCCGGATATGGCACATCTGCATTGGAAAATCCCCGTTTTACCATGAGCTGGCAGGAGATAGAAATGGTGATCCGCTCTCAGGTGGAAAATGGCATTTATATGGGCGCAAACGAAGCCTATCTTGTGGATGAGGTGGAGCGTGACCGGATTGCTACCTATGCAGCATATTTTTTCTATGACGGTATAGGGGAACTGCCACAGGAACTATTTGAAAAAGTTGGGAACCGTTCGGATGCCCATGCAAAAATGGTGGAGCTTCTATCTTCACCAGAGGGGATTGACCTTGTTGTTTCCTGTATGGATAAAGTCCTGCACCAGCTTGAAACGGGGGAGAAGAAACTGCGTTACCGTTCTGTTATGCCGAAAGAGGAACTGCGGGCAGAGCTTGACAACCTGCTTTTAGAAAAGAAAACTTTCCCCGTATCTGACCATGTGGAAATAAAAAAAGAGGACTTCATCACCCAGGACGAGATAGACCACAGGATCGGAAGGGGAAGCGGATTTGAGCATGGCTCTTTCCGTATCTATGATTATTTCATGGAGGGGCATGACAGCAAGGAAGCGGCGGCTTTTCTGAAAAAGGAATATGGAATAGGCGGCAGCACCCATGCGCTTGCGGGAACTGACCACAGTTACGAGAACCATGACGCAAAAGGAATCAGTCTGGAAAAAGGCAGCATCATGGAACCATACACAAAAATCCTTTTGTCCTGGAAAGTGGTGGAGAAACGTATCCGCAAGCTCATTGAGGAAGATAAGTATTTATCCCCGAAAGGCAAAGAAGCCTATGCGGAGTATAAGGAGGAACAGGCGCAGAAAGAGCTTGAAAAGGCGCTGGCAAAGATCGAGCGTGACACAAAGGTTTCCTGCAAGGATGCCATTGACCGGGCTATCGCTGAGAATTTTGACGGATACCGCCTGCCCAAAGGAACGGCGGAAGGCGTGATAAAGGAATACGGCATCGAACGTGTCAGCTATGTGCTTGCCAATACCATTATGCACCGCAGGCAGGAGGAAAGGATTTCCCCGGAAAATAAGGAATGGGCAATGTCTATTGAACCTTATGCCATGTATGAGAGCCGGGATATTGTTGCCGCTTCCCACCCTGCCGTGCTGAATGGCTTTATCAACCAGACAAGAAGATATATCGGGCGTGAGAAAGAGCTTGCAGCCCAGGCAAAAGCAGAGGGGGCGCAGGAGCCGGAGCAGAATGATATTGCCGATGTTTATGAAGGGGAATTAGACTGGCATATCGTACATGACATGGACGATGATAACGGACAGCCCACGGAATGGAGCGCAAAACTGCCTGACGGGGAATTTCTCTGGATTGATAAGGAAACGGAAGGGTATGCCCTTTATGACACCTACAATACAGACGCAAGCCCGGTTTCCGTGTCGGAAACACTGGACGGGGCAAAGGAAAGCGGAGAAGAGTATTCCTTAGAGCTTACCGGTGTGGTGGATGTGGAGAGGATTACGGTTGCCCTGGAATCGTCAGAGGATTTTTCAGAACCGGCGATAGGTTTTTATACCCACCAGTATGCCGATGGCAGGGAAGGTGTGCGTTACCGCCTTGTGACAATGGCAGAGGACGGGCTTCTTGTACCCTACCCGGAACATAACCGTTTCTTTATCAATCGTGAGCTGGCGCAGGAGTATATAGATAACCATGCAGATCTGATTGATGTGATTGGATATGATGAGATGGTATATGGCTCCATGCACAGGCAGAGCGAACACAAAAGGGAGCAGGCACAGGAAGAAACTTCTGGACATCATGTCCAGAAGTCCGAAGATACAATTTCCATTGACGGACAGGAGTGCGTAAAGACAGATGAATGGAAGGCAGGCGATAATAAATATGTGCTTGGCAATTCCGTGGAGGACAGCGATTTCTTCTATGCAGAGGTAAACGGGGATACACATTTTGAGTATGACCATAAACCGGACAGGGAGGAGGTGGAAGATGATTTCATAGACCTTGAAGCCATGAGGGATATTGACCGCCACGAAGCGGAGGTATCCTCACGTTTTGAGGGCAGTGATGATTTTCCTGACATTGACGCTGACGCAGACGAAAAGCCCCTGGCCGCAGACGATATAAAGAATCTGGTCTTGATTAACAGGGAATATTTTGCAACTTCCCGGACTACGGTCTATGACTTTGAATGTGACATTCGTGGGGAGCATGATTCCCTGCAATATACCTTGGAGTACCATGATGACGGGGAAGGCTTTACCATTCATACGGAAAAGGATGATATATGGGAGCGTATGCCGGAGCCGGAACTGGAACGTCTGGAAGGGATTCTCAGCCGGGAAGCAGTGTACTTTAGATACCGTGAAAAGATAGCAGGAACGGAAAGCCTTGAGGATTTAAAGGAGCTTGAGTATGAGATCATGGAAGATGAATCCCCTGAATTTCCTGCTGTTTCTGGGAGGGTATGGAAAGATTTTTCACAAAAAGAGCGTGAACTGTCAGCCCCGGAGCAGGAAACTTCTGGACATGATGTCCAAAAGCGGAAGTACCGGATTGGGGTTAGGGTATATCTGGACAATAAGCCCTATGAGATCACCCAAACCAATGACTGGAATGTGGAGATTATGGACCGCTCCCTGTACAATCCCCCTCGCCGCTTGGAAAGCTGGGAAAACTTCGAGAAGCTGCTGCGGCAGGATGAACGGAACGCACACCTGTTTACGCCGGAAGAAAAAGAGCCTGACCAGACGGGCTACACAACGGAAACGGTGGAGGTCTATCCAGGCGAAAAAAATAACCTGCCCTATGATGTAGTTGTTGAAAAGCTGCACTTTGGGGAGCCGGAGAAAGCCGAACCGGAAAAGCCGGATTACAAGGCCGGCGATACGGTGACGATTGAGGGAACGGAGTTCATCATTGAAAATATTTCCGACAGGGAAGTACAGCTCCGTGACCCGAAATTGCTTTATCCGATTTTCCGGGCAGAAAGCAGGGAGAACTTTGAGCGTCTGTTGGCAGAGGAAACAGAGAATACCCTGCCGGAACCGGAGGGGAAAAGCCCCGCAAAGCAGGCAGAACCGAAGATTGACAAGTCAAAGGCCGCTAATTTCCATATCACAGACGATGCCCTTGGCATTGGCGGCGCAAAAGAGAAATTCAGGCGGAATGTGGAAGCAATCCGCACCCTGGAGGAGATTGAAAGTGAGAACCGCATTGCCACACCAGAAGAACAAAAGATTTTATCACAGTATGTCGGCTGGGGCGGCCTGGCCGATGCCTTTGACGAAAGTAAAAGCGCATGGGCGGGGGAGTATCAGGAATTAAAAAGCCTGTTATCGGAAACAGAGTACGCTTCCGCAAGGGAGAGTACCTTAAATGCCCACTACACAAGCCCGGTCATTATCCGAAGCATCTATGAAGCCTTAGAGAAGATGGGTTTTGAGAAAGGGAATGTACTGGAGCCTGCAATGGGCATCGGGAATTTCTTTGGTATGCTGCCGGAAAAGATGCAGGAGAGCAGGCTGTACGGTGTGGAACTGGACGGGATCACCGGGCGGATTGCAAAACAGCTCTACCCGAAAGCAGATATCAAAATCTCCGGTTTTGAAAAGACAGACTACCCGAATGATTTCTTTGACGTGGCGGTGGGCAATGTGCCTTTCGGACAGTATAAGGTGGCAGACAGGCAGTATGACAGGAACAACTTCCTGATACACGATTACTTTTTTGCAAAGACCCTGGATAAAGTGCGTCCGGGCGGCGTGGTTGCCTTTGTGACAAGCAAGGGTACAATGGATAAGAAAAGCCCCGAAGTGCGGAAGTACCTTGCGCAGAGGGCGGAACTTTTAGGAGCGGTCAGACTGCCCAATACCGCTTTCAAGGAAAACGCAGGGACGGAAGTCACTTCTGATATCCTGTTCTTAAAAAAGCGTGACCGGGTTATGGACTTGGAGCCGGATTGGGTGCATCTTTCGGAAGATGAAAACGGTATTGCCATGAACAGCTATTTTGCCGAACACCCAGAGATGATCGTAGGAAACATGGAGATGGTTTCCGGCCCCTATGGTATGGAAAGCACCTGCCAGCCCGACACCACAAGACCCTTTGCGGAGCAGTTAAAAGAAGCGGTAAGCCGCATTGACGGGGAGTTTGAGGAAGCGGCGCTCGATGAGCTTGACGATGAATTTTCAAGTCAGGCGATTCCGGCAGACCCGTATGTGAAGAATTACAGCTATACTCTTGTGGATGATAAGGTTTATTACCGTGAAAATTCCATTATGAAGCCTGTTGAGATGAAAGATTCCATGCTGGAGCGCATTAAGGGCATGGTGGGCATAAGGGACTGTACGCAGGAGCTGATCAATGTGCAGCTTCAGGAGTACCCGGATTCTGTCATTCAGGAGAAGCAGGCGGAATTAAACAGGCTGTATGATGATTTCTCCAAAAAATACGGCCTTATCAACTCACAGACCAACAAGAGGGCGTTTAACCAGGACAGCAGCTACTGCCTGTTATGCTCCCTTGAAAAGACAGACGAGGAAGGGAAATTTAAAGGCAAGGCGGATATGTTCACAAAGCGCACCATTAAGAAAGCGGAGGTTGTCACAAGCGTTGACACGGCAACCGAAGCCCTTGCGGTGTCGCTGTCGGAGAAGGCGAGGGTTGACCTTGGCTATATGGCGGAGCTGTCCGGGAAAAGCATTGACACGATAAAGGAGGAACTGGCCGGGATCATCTTCCAGAATCCCGTGACGGACAAGTGGGAAACGGCGGACGAGTACCTAAGCGGCAATGTCCGTGACAAGCTGGAAACAGCGAAAGCCTATGCGGAGAACCACCCGGAATATACCGTAAACGTGCAGGCACTCACACAGGTACAGCCAAAAGAGCTTGACGCAAGCGAGATCGAGGTGCGTATCGGCGCAACATGGATAAAGCCGGAGTATCTGGAGGATTTCATGCGTGACACCTTTGAAACGCCGCAGCATCTGTTTGATAAAAATGTCATGGGCATACAGTTTTCAGGCGTGACAGGGCAGTGGAACGTCAAAGGTAAAAATGCGGACTACGGAAATGCCCTTGTGAACATGACTTACGGAACAAGCCGCAGGAACGCCTACCAGATTTTGGAGGATTCGCTGAACCTGAAAGACAGCCGGGTATATGACACGGTCATGGAGGACGGGAAGGAGAAGCGGGTATTAAACAAGAAGGAAACCACCCTTGCGGCGCAGAAGCAGGACACCATAAGGGAAGCCTTTAAGGACTGGGTATTCCGTGACCCGGACAGGCGGCAGGACTTGGTGGCGAAATACAATAAGCTGTTCAATTCCACAAGGCCGAGGGAATATGACGGGGCGCACTTAAAATTCCCCGGCATGACACCGGACATTGAGCTGAAGCCCCACCAGAAAAGCGCAGTCGCACACGTTTTATACGGGGATAATACCCTGCTGGCGCACTGTGTCGGCGCTGGCAAAACCTTTGAAATGACAGCGGCGGCGATGGAGAGCAAGCGGCTGGGCTTATGCCAGAAAAGCCTGTTTGTAGTGCCGAACCATTTGACGGAGCAGTGGGCAAGCGATTTTCTCCGGCTATATCCCGGCGCAAATATCCTTGCGGCAACAAAGAAAGATTTTGAGCCTGCCAACCGGAAGAAGTTCTGTTCCCGGATAGCCACGGGCGATTATGATGCGGTGATTATCGGGCATAGCCAATTCGAGAAAATCCCGCTGTCAATCGAGCGTCAGGAGGCTATGATAGAAAGGCAGATTGGAGAGATTGAGCTTGCCATTGAGCAGGCAAAAGCCGACAACGGCGAACGCTATACCATTAAGCAGATGGAGAAAACAAGGAAATCGCTCCAGGCAAGGCTTGAAAAGCTGAATGACACATCGAGGAAAGACAATGTAGTGACTTTTGAACAGCTTGGCGTTGACAGGCTGTTTGTGGATGAGAGCCATTTTTACAAAAACCTTTTCCTATACACAAAAATGCGGAACGTGGCGGGCATCGCACAGACGGAGGCGCAGAAGTCCTCGGATATGTTCGCAAAGTGCCAGTATCTGGATGAACTGACGGGCGGCAAGGGAGTGACTTTTGCTACGGGTACGCCTGTGTATACACCCTATACATGGTCAAAATAAGAGATTCCGGCAGCTCCTATTGGAATGTAAAAAGTTTCCATAGGGCTGCCAAATAACAAGTCTCTTCAAATACTAAAATTAATTTCAACTCCGTTTTCATCAGAAATGTATACGACATCAATCATAGTAGTAGCCAAAGCATGTTTTTCTTCAATAGTAAGAGAATCCCAGCGGCTCATCGGATCTGCTAACGGAGCTGCATCAATTTCTTTATGCTTCCGGGTTTTTGCCTGTAATCTGGTTTCCAGTTCAGATTTTTTCTCATGGAGCGTATTTACCCGTTGCTGGATGTATTCAAAAAGAACATTGTCCGCATCTGCCAGTTTGTCCATTAATTTGCGGATCTCACTTTCAATCCGTATGATTTCGGTCTTAATATTCTCTGATTCGGAATCTGGCTTCTGACTTTCTGATTTGGCAATCACAAGGTTGTCAATCCGTTCCTTCATGGCATGGAAAACGATATCCTCAACATCATCCGGCCTGGTCTGGAGACGTTTTTTAACGCAGCCGTTTGCTTTGTATGCCCCATGGTCGTCAAAGTACCGCCATTGTTTTGTTCTGGATACATTCCACCTATACGAGAGAGCCAGTGCATAATGGCAATGCCCGCACTTGGCAAGCCCGACGAGCCAAGAGTTCTTTGCACTGCCATTGTTTGGTATTTTGGAATTATGTGATTTTTTATCCTGTACGGCAAGCCATGTTTTAGAATCCACAAGTCCCTCGTGATAACCGACTTTGATATATTCTGTACCATCCCGCCTTTTATGACGGAACAGTCCATGGATGCCATCAAAATCCCCTATATCATCAATGATTTCAAAGCCTTTGGATACCAGATGCTGGTATACGTCTTTATCTGCCCTGACATACAGCGGGCTTTCAAGTAGCCGGGAGAAGTGAGTTCGGTCCATGTTGACCTTTGGTGTCCTGTTGATATCAATACTATTATTGCGGAAGTAAAATAGAATGTCGGTTAAAGAAGTCTCCGGGCTTTGTAAAGCTGGTATGCGGTTCTTACAACATCGGCTTTATCGGACGGAATTAGGACAGAGCCGGTTTTCCCATTGATAGTCCTGCGTTCTGGCATATAGCCATAATAGAGTTTGCCGCCCTGGTAAAAACCTGTTTCCAGTGAGCGGGTGCTGTAGGCATCTGCCACACGTCCCGCTATTGTCTCACGCTCAAACTCTGCAAAATTCAGCAGGGTATTCCGCATCATGCGACCTTCCTTAGTTGCTGTGTTAAACGGTTCTGTAAGGGAAACTACGCTGACACCGTAGTTGTCGAGGGTGTCAGTCACATTAAGATATTCCCTCATGTTGCGGCTGAAACGGTCATATTTTTTTACGATGATACGTTCAATTATCCCGTCTTTGGCGTCAGCCATCATGCGCTGAAAATCTGGCCTGTGCTCAATGTCTTTACCGCTTCTGCCGTCATCACAGTAAATCTGGTATTTTTCGCCTTTCTTTAATGATTTTATACAGTCCGCAATCTGGCTGTCGATGGAGAGGGAATTGTTGTCTTTGTCCTTATCGCTTACTGAGCGGCGCACGTAAATTGCTGTTATTTTTTTCATGCTGTCAGCCTCCATAAAATAAAATGTAAGCCGATCACACGTTATCCATTTTATCTTATAACATATATCGGCTTACATCAAGAATATATCATTGAGAAATTTCAGGATTCAATATATCATAAATTCTGTTTATTTTTTGCTGTCGGGTGTTTTCTTGGACGGCTTCCGGGATATGTATCACAAGTTTTATGCTTTTCTGTGCTTTTGGTACGCCAGTATACTTATCAGAAACTTTATTTCTGACTGCTGTAACAGCTTTGCGTTCCACCATTGATATTCACCTCCTAGGCAGAAATTTTTGCTAATGGCAAGATATGGGTAAGATCCGGTTAGATTAAGTGCCCACATAATCGTAACATTTACTGAAATTCAAATTGTTGTTTTTTTCATAGTATGCATCAGATACGTACTGATCGTAATATCCTGTTAATGCAGTAATGGCTAGATGTTCAGCCCAGTCGTGAAATTCGCATTTTGAGTTTTTCTCGATTAAGTTTGTATTTAGTAGGATTTCTGTATCTGCACATTCATCCATCAATGTTAGCAGTTCTTTCCATAAATCCTGGTTTTTTACAGGTTTTGGTTTTGAACCCATAACATGGATGACCCAGTTGTTTTGCGACCAGTTCCGGATAAATCCATTGGAAATTGTATCGCAATAATATTTGGAATCGCTATACAAATCAATCTGATTGATATTTTTAAATGTTTTATCTTGGACTCCGCAAATAATATCATGGATTCCGCTTATTGCAGCCATGATCTCCAGCCTGTTTAGGGTGGTTAGCCAGAATGCCTGGCTGAATTCCATGGTTTTAGGAAGACGGATATTGTATTTTGCTGTTTTTTCCTCGTACCGAATTAAATAGCCAAACCCACCTGAACCAGGATTGTTCGGGCAGTACCCGTCTATATAAAGTTCTATTTTACAATTGAATTCTTTTAAATACATATTTAATCCCCCGTTATTTTTTGTTTTGTGATATTTTGGTATAAGCAATAGAAACATAGAAATTTTACATTAACCAATTACGTTCTAATTCGTAGTTGTGGTTTCTTTCAATTTTCTGTCTGAGCCTCTGAAGTTCATTATCATGGTTACGCTTGGCAATATCACGGTTTATTCTGCCGCGGTCAGTTAATAATCCGCGTTCTTCGAGAGCTTTTACTTTTGCCCCAAGATGTATTGTTGCTTCACGGTCTATTCCTTGCCTTGCATAACTTTTATGTGTAATTTTCTTGGAAATTCCGCATTTTCTAAACCATAAATTACATGTTTGCGCCCATTCACTGCGCCATTTTTCAATGCGTTCAGGAGCATCCCAGTCATTTGTCTTTATACTCTTTCCAAGCCTGTATTGATGGGTGATCGGATCGCGGATTCGGTTGCCGTTGCCGTCAAGAATGTAATTTCTTTTTTGTTTGCCCATCCATTCACCATTACGGTTCAGTGATCGGGTCGTGAGCAATATGTGGGCATGCGGGTTGCCGTCGCCTTTGTCATGGAGGGATACATCAGCACACATACCATGCCGCACAAAAAATTGCTCTACATATTGACGTACCATCGCAATTTGGGAATCATGGCTAAGTTCTCTTGGCAGTGCAATGGTTAATACACGGGCTAGCCGGGAGTTTCTGCATTTTTCTACTTTTTCAACATCGTTCCATAATATTTCGGAGCGGTGAAAAGCGTCCGGCGCAAAATCTGGAATTATGACCTCAGGTAGATTAAATCGTGACGCTTGGTGTAATCATATGTTTTGCCAGTGTAGTTGCTGTAGAGCTTATCCCGTGAACAGTAAGCAGCCATCTGCACTGCTGACCGCCCGGTTCGTTTGCTGACAATGTCCATATGAAACGATATTACTTCCATTTAATTTCTCCTTTTCTTGAAGCTATGCGCACCCTGTATGTAAGTGCGCATAGCGTAATATTTATGTCATGTATCTGGGAGCCAAGTCAGTGCAATTGGCAGAGTACATCCTCCATTGCCTGAAAGGATTGATGGCACCTTGACAAGGACTCCATAAAATCATCAAGCGGCTCAAAAATTTTATTGTCTTCCGCAGAAGATTTTCCAGGTGTGAATTCCAATGCGATAGGAAAATGTTTAATGAATATTTCTCCCACCAGAATTTTCCGGCGGAGGTCAATTTTGGATTTATCCACAGCCCTGCGGCTATCCTGTAAAATTTTTTGGTGTTTATACTGTTCCTCTTTTTCATTGGCTTTTGCAAGCCTTTCTTCAATAGTCATTAATTGCCTCCTCGTAGTGCTGTAGTATTTTTTCAAAATCGTATATATGTTGATGGGTTACTGACACAGGAAGTTTATATGTGCATAAAAAGCCATAAGGCGTATACAACCAGATATCCCTGTTAGTTGCAAACTCATGCGGGTAGATGAGTGGTTCACGAGATTCCTGTATCTGTAGTCCGTATGTGGACCGTGTTGCAATAGAATCAAAATTTTGCGACATGCTTCTTTTGCCGATTGGAATACTGCCGATTAACCGGCTGAAATATTCCTGGCTGTCTGGCTCGGTTATATTCAATAGTAGTTTGTATTGGCAGTTGTCCACAATGATTTTCCGGACGTCGTAGCCGTAAACTGCATCCAGCTGTGCTACGCTTTGGATCATCAGGCAGAAAGTCACTTTTTTTGAACGTAAAGTTGTCAGTGCATTTGTAACGGCATCAATTTTACCCAATAGCGGAAATTCGTCTAAGAGCAGCAGGATGGGGCTAATGCCATAGCCTTGCGGAGTTTGTTTATCTGGCCGGCGCTCCAGTGTCCGGATTAACTGGGTGATCATCAGCCGTGTCATACCACTCCATTGTTCCAAACGGTCCTGATTTAGACGCAGGAAGACGTTCGGGGCCTCATTTGATGCAAAGATATCATCCCAGGAAAAAGTTTTTTCCTTTTCGCTGTTGCTTAGTGCATCCTGGACATATGAGTCTGTGGCAAAGACCATAAGGTGTTGTTTCATGTCCGTACCGATAGATGCTTGTTGTTCTTTTTTTAATCCAGAAATTTCGCTAATGAACATTTTCGCAAAAGCAAAATCAGACTGCATAATATTCTGACATATATCAGAAACAGAGTAAGTTACCGCTTTCAGCATCGTTTCACTAAAGTCACATCCGATAGAGAAGTAATAGACAATAATGGCTGACAAAAGATCCCGGGCCATATTGATCCAATAGCTGTTAGGATCGTTAGGCGGCAGTGGAATTAGTGTGTAAGCAATTTCACGTACATTTTCAACAAAATGTGCTTTATCTTTTTTTAGTATTGCAAAAGGATTGTAATGCACACCGCCGTTGAATGGATCAAATACGAGGTATTCCCTTTGTACCTGTCTTTTTTTCAACAGAGATTTATAGTAAAAAGATAGTTCGCCTTTACAATCCAATGCAACAAAAGGCTCGCGCCAGGTTTCGATTATTGATTTTGCACAGACATGAGATTTTCCGCTTCCGTTTATGCCTACAACCATGACATTTCCCTCGCCATCCGATTTCCTGCCAACGTAGTACCCTTTTCCCCATTTTTTTTCAAGCCCGAAATAGAGGCCGGAAATTTCAATGTCCAGAATCATTTTTTCTGGAATTCTTCTGCCTGTGGGAATACGGAGGGCATGAATGGATGACATAATATTTACATAGTGTGGTATCTGATTGGGAAAATCAGCAAGTCCCTGTTTCCTATTTTCCTTCCCGATAAAGTATGCCTCCTTCTATGAGTAATTATTGATTACAGAAAGTGTCAGCCCTATCAAGCATCTTGGCAGTTTTGCTTCATCGTCATCAGACGTTCATTGTGACATATAAAAACCGCCTTTCTGTATTTCAATTACCATAATATCTATCACAAAAAATGCATTTGGTAAAAACAGGGAACACTCCAAAATTTTCCCCTATTAGTAATAGAAGGAATTATTCTTTTATTCACGAGCTTGTTTTCACGGATTAAAGGAAAAATTCAGAAATCTGAATAAACATATTGCTTATTCAGGTTTCAGGCTCATCTGTGTTTTATAGGATTTTTGTACCAGAAATAAAATTATACTGCATCTCATGAAATCTGCTTATATGAAGACACAGTATAATTAAAAGATAGATGAAAAAGAATATAAAAACTTCGATAAATTTCATAAATATTATTAAATTTCAAATGAAGATAAATTTATAAATTCCATCTTAATATCACCCTCAAATTTTTGTAGTGTACATTTGTAGTTTTCATAATCAAAGCTAAATATAAACCTAGATACAAAGTTTTTCGTGCATGTTGAATTGGAAATTGCAAATATTACTGATAAATGAGTCTTATGAATTTTTATTGCAGCATTAATCAGCCGGGTCAGGCCTGCAAATATGGATGCATTATCAGGAGGATACAAAAATGCATAACGTATTAGATAGGAATCATCTTTGTATTTAAATCCTGCGTCGCCCAGAAAATTTATCAGGTTTTGAACTGCCTGAATCTGATCATTAGTTGTTTTTAATGAATCGTCTACTTTGTCTATGTATTGATTGTGAGTTTCCCACATTTCATTCAAACTTGGTTTACTCAGTATTCCTTCAAGAATATCGTCACAGACTTCTTCAAATTCCCTCGCTTTCATTCTCATATGATATCTTCCAATGTTAGAATACCAACGGTCTGTTACTTTACGTGACCAGTAACATTGTAATGCATCGACTACATGGTTATCATTTTTCAATGCCCCCTGGACTGGGGGTTTATGTTTAAAATGATCTTGATAATCATGAAAAATATAGTCGAAAGTTTCTCGCTGGTCATCCAATATAACTGCTTGCAGAAAGGATATGATTTGTAATTCGTTTGAAATATCCTGTATATTTAATAACGGTTTAGCACGAAAACAGAAATTTAGCCATTTATGTATTTTTTTCTTAGAGTTGTATACCTTGTTTTTTTCATACTTGCTTGGATTTGATTTTAAATAAACATATTTGGAGATCCTCAATGCATTTTGTTCTATATATAGATCAATGTTTTTGATATCGACTTTATTGTAATGAAGTTTTTTCATTTCTTCAATCATTTCTGGAGGCACGCTGTAATCGTAATTTTTTTGAATACTATTAATCTTAGATATGTCTTTGACATTTCCAAGAAATTCGTGCTGAACTATTTTTAGGTATAGTGTTTCTATTGGAGAGTCTGTGTATTGCACAAATTCTTCTTTTTCAACCCCTTTTTCAATAGACGAAAGGGGACGTATTGTTTTTTCAAAATCATATTCATATCCATTTCCATATAAGAAATCCATAAGAATATATGCATTTTCAAGAATAGCGTCCCACGTAGTTACAATTTCAGTTATTCTATTTCTTATTTCTCTGGCAGAACGTGGCAATTCTTTTTCCAGGGAAGCTTTAATTAGTTTGATAATCCAGCCATTATAAGTTTTCCATCCTAAAGATGAGTTGTCTATGTTTTCCATAGATGACTTGCTAAGCAGCATCAAAACATTTGTTTTGAGAAAATATATATGTTCAAGCATATAAAAAAATATAAGATTTTACATCTCTCGTATTTATATCGTTTGCTTTCTTTATCAAAATTATCTAAATCAAAATTAAGATAAGTTTTCAGGCGTTCTATTAAACCACCAGGCCGGGTGAATTTTTCAACAAATTCATCTGCTTCTATTTCTTCATCTGCTCTTATTTGCTCCATTTCTTCAAAAGACAATTTTTTTCCGGTGGGTTTTGACGGTTTTATACTGAGTTTCTGAATAATCTCCAGAGCCACGCAGTTGTCTTCGTATTCTTCATAATTAATTTCAATTTCATGAATATGCCCCATATTATATATACTTTCATAATGAGAAAGTAATTGGTTTTTATCAGCCAGGAATCGTTCAATTAAATCATCAAAAGATATATTTCCAACTGAAGCTGAAGGTAAAAATAATTGTTTGTTTTTAATTTTACACTACTTTACAACTTTATAAATGATGCCCCTGTTTCTTAATTAGCTGTTT